>JAANMX010000132.1_pt1 | contig 90694 bp, 80 predicted proteins | sample 7279681 | NCBI WGS metagenome assembly JAANMX01 (sample SAMN14094542, study PRJNA606508) | bioreactor metagenome | isolation source: A lab-scale SPAN reactor treating ammonium-rich wastewater day 351 | place: Ireland: Galway | collected 2018-01-01
GCGCGCGCAGCGCCGCCGCCGCCACGCCCGCCGCGGTGCCCCGCCAGCCGGCGTGCGCGGCGCCCACGGCGCGGCGCACGGGGTCGACGAACAGGACCGGCAGGCAGTCGGCGGTCTCGATGGCGAGCAGGACGCCCGGCGCGGTCGCGATCGACGCGTCGGCCTCCGGCGCGCCGTCCCACGGCGCGCGGGCCACGGCCGCCCCGTGGACCTGGGTCAGGAAGAAGACGCGCCCCTGCGGGGACCGCGCCGCGGTCACGCGAAGGCGGGCCTCTTCGCGGCGCTCGGCGGGAGCGCCGGGCGCACGGCGCTCGAAGCCGTGGATCAGGCCGGGAATCGCGGCGATCTCGGGGACGGTGGCGAAGGCGGGCGTCACGGTGGCCAGCGTACACTGGCCGGGCCCATGCGCCGCCTCCCCCGCCGCGTCGGCCGCGTCCTGCTGGCCCTGCTCGCCGTGCTGCTCGCGGCTGCCGCCGGCCTGGCGCTGCTGGCCTACCTGCCGGCAGGCGACGACCGGCCGCACCCGTTCAACCAGGACCGCAACGCGGTGTGGCTCGAGCACCGCTGGCTGGAGCGGGCCCACCCCGAGGAGGAGATCGCCGCGCTGGTGCGCGAACTGCGCGGCCGCGGCGTGCGCTACGCCTACCCGCACGTGATCCCGTTCGACCGCGGCGGCCGGCTGCCGCCCCACGACCGCGAGCAGATGCGGCGCTTCCTCGCGGTCGCCCGCCGCGAGGCGCCCGAGCTGCAGGTGCTGCCGTGGGTCGGCGGCCTGCGCGTCGGCTGGCGGCGGCAGAAGCACGGCTCGATCGAGCTGGGCGACCTCGGCCAGCGCCAGCGCATCGTCGCCGAGTGCCGCGGCCTGATCGACGAGGGCTTCCACGGCATCCACCTCAACGTCGAGCCGGTCGGCGACGGCAACGTCGAGTTCCTGTCGCTGCTGCGCGCCCTGCGCACCGCGATCGGCGAGCACGCGACGCTGTCGATCTCGGCGATCCGGCCCGGGCCGATCGCGCTGCCCGGCGCGCCCAACTTCCTGTGGACGCCGGGCTACTACGCCCGGGTGGGCGCCATCGCCGACCAGGTGGTCGTGATGGCCTACGACACCGCGATCCCGACCCCCGCGGCCTACACGCGCTACGTCGCGTGGGCGTCGCGCAGCGCCTCGGAGGCGCTGCGCGGCAGCTCCCGCCACGCGCGGTTGCTGATGGGCGTGCCCACCTACGACGAGACGGGCCTGATGCACCGCGGCGACGTGGAGACGCCGGCAGGCTCGCTGCGCGGCATCGTCCAGGGCCTGCGCGGCGGCGCCGGCGACGGCACCTTCGAAGGCGTCGCCCTCTACGCCCACTGGACCACGGACGAAAAGGAGTGGGCGACCTACGACCGCCTCTGGCGCGGCCGCTAGCCTCCTCCGCCCCCGAACCCCCAGTTTCTGGAGTCGCGGAGCCGCCTCACGGCGTCCGCGCGCTCCCCCGGGTCTGGGCGGAGGAGCGCAGCGACGGAGCCCAGCGGCCCGAGCGCCGGGATTCACTCCCGGCGCGAGCCGCCGTCGGGGGCTACGTCGGAAACGTAGCCTCCTCCGCCCCCGAACCCCCAGTTCACGCCGCCGCGCGGACGTCCTCCACGATCTGGCCGTCCTGGACGCGGACCACGCGGCTCGCCAGCTTCGCGATGCCGGAGTCGTGGGTGATCAGCACGATCGTCTGGCCGGCCGCGTGCAGCTCCTCGAAGAGCGAGACGATCGCCTTGCCCGAGGCCGAGTCGAGGTTGCCGGTCGGCTCGTCGGCGAGCAGGATCGTCGGCCGGTTGACCAGCGCGCGCGCGATCGCCACCCGCTGCATCTGACCGCCCGAGAGCTCGGTCGGCTTGTGCTCCATGCGGTCGCCGAGCTCGACCCGCTCCAGCATCGCCGCCGCCCGCTCCCGCCGCTCCTTCGTCGAGACGCCCGCGAACAACAGCGGCAGCTCGACGTTCTCCAGCGCGGTCGCGTAGGGGAGCAGGTTGAAGCTCTGGAACACGAAGCCGATGTGGCGGTTGCGGATCTCGGCCAGGCGGTTCCGGTCGAGCCCGGCGACGGCCTCTCCCGAGAGCGTGTAGCTCCCGGAGGAGGGCGTGTCGAGGCAGCCGAGGATGTTCATCAGCGTCGACTTGCCCGAGCCCGAGGGGCCGACGATGGCGACGTACTCGTTGCGCCCGACCTCGAGGTCGATGCCGCGCAGCGCCTGGACCTCGAGGCGGCCCGTGGAGTAGACCTTGCGCACGTCGCGCAGCTCGATCAGCTTGTCCATCACTCGTACCTCAGCGACACGGCGGGTTGGATGGCGGCGGCGCGGCGCGCCGGGAAGAAGCCGGCGAGGGTGCCGACGCTGCCCAGGATCAGCGCCGTCGCCGCGGCGATCGGCAGCGAGAAGGTGGGCTTGCCGAGGAAGGCGAGCGCGTCGTCGGTGACGGGCACCAGGCCGATGGCGGTGATGATCACGAGGCCGACGAACACGCCGAGCAGGCCGCCCATCGCGGTCATCATCAGCGCCTCGACCACGAACGGCGCCATCACCTGCCGCGCCTTGGCGCCCAGCGCCATCTTGAGGCCGATCTCGCGGGTCCGCTCCTGCACCACCGCGTACATGATGTTGGCGACGCCCATGCCGCCGACGAACAGCGTGAGCGCCCCGATCAGCCCCAGGAACATCTGGATGCCGAGGCCGATGTTGTCGGTGATCTGCTGGTTGCGGCGGGTGTCCCACACGCCGAGCGCCCGTTCGTCGGCGGGATCGAAGCGGTAGCGGCCGCCGAGGATGCGGTAGAGCTGGGCCTTGGCCTGGTCGCCCAGTTCCGGCGACACCGGCCGGTAGATCAGGTTGCTCATCCGGTGGTCGGTCCACATCGACTTGTAGGTGGTCGCCGGGATCGTCGCCTGGCCCTTGTCGGGGCCCGAGTACATCCCCATCATCGTCTTCGGCACCGCGACGCCGACCACCGTGAAGGTGGACTGCTGGATCTGCACGGTGCGGCCGACGACGTCCTGCGAGCCGAACAGGTCCTGCGCGAGTTCGTCGCCGAGCACGACCACCCGTCGCTTCTCCTGCAGGTCGCGCTCGTTGAGGAAGCGCCCGCCCGGCTGCGGTGTGATGTTGCGCATCGCGCCGAACGAGGCGTCCACCCCGCGGATCCGGGCGTTGACCGTCTTCTCGCCGACCGCGACGCCGCGCCGGGTCGAGTACTCGCGGCTGACGCCGTCGATCTCCGGGATGCGGGCGGCGATCAGCTCGGCGTCCTCGTCGGTGAACTGGATCGGGCGGCCGGCCGGCAGCCCCGCCCACGGCCGCGTGGTGGCCCCCGGCCACACCACGGCGATGCCCACGCCCATGCCGCGGGTGTTGGTGTGGAAGGACTGGCGCAGGCCTTCGCCGAAGCTGAGCAGCATCACGATCGACAGCGTGCCCCAGCCGATCGCGATCACGGTCAGCCCGATGCGCTTGCGGTTGTGGGTGACGTCGGCCTGGAACAGGCGCAGCACCAGGCGCAGCTCGGCGAGCAGCGTCTTCATGCGAGCTTCAGCGCGACCACGGGGTCGAGCAGCGAGGCACGGCGGGCGGGGAACCAGCCGGCGACCATGCCGATCACGCCGAGCAGTGCCGTGGTGGTGGCGATCACCAGCGGGGAGGCCTGCGGCGTGCCGACGTACTCGTCGAGGCCGAGCAGCGGGAACACCGCCAGGAAGCCGAAGGTGACGAGCATCCCGCACACGCCGCCGACCGCGGTGAGCGTCAGGGTCTCGGCCAGGAACTGGCGCTGGATCCACGCGGGCTTGGCGCCCACCGCGAGCTTGACGCCGATCTCGCGGGTCCGCTCCTCGACGACGACGTACATGATGTTCGAGACGCCGATGCCGCCGACGACCAGCGTGAACGAGCCGATGATGGCGAGGAACGCGCGGAAGGTGCCGAAGAAGATCGCGAAGAACTTCTCCGCCTCGCTCGTGTCCCACATCCCGATCGCTTCCTTGTCGGCCGGGTCGAACTTGTGGCGGCGGGCCAGGACCTCGTACACCTTGCGGGTCACCTCCGGCGTCGCGCTCGCGTCGTGGGCCTGGAAGATGAAGTTCTCGAGGTAGCGCTCGGAGAACAGGCCGCGGAACGTGGCGTCCGGGATGAACGCCTTGCCCTCGTCGCGGCCCGAGTAGGACGAGTCCTGGGCCTTCTTCTCCATCACGCCGACGACCAGGAAAGGCACGTTGTCGAGCATCACCGTCTGGCCGACGGCCTCCTGGTCTCCGAACAGGTCCTGCTTGAGCTTGTCGCCGAGGAACACGACGCGGCGGCGGCGGTCGAGATCGAGGTCGTTGACGTAGCGGCCGCCGGCGGCCGGGATGATGTTGCGCATCGCCGCGAAGATCGGCGAGTTGGCCGAGACCTCCGGCGTGATGCGCACCCGCTCGCGGCGGAAGGTGCTGTTCTCGCGGCTCATCTCGCCCGAGAAGCGCGCCTGCGGGATCTCGCGGCGCAGCGCCTCGACGTCCTCCTCGGTGATGCGGATGCGGCGGCCCTTGCCGAGGCCCTCCCACGGCAGCGAGGTGCGCGAGGGCCAGGCGATCACGATGTTCTCGCCGAGCCCGCGCTGGTTGGCGCGGATGCGCGCCTCGAGGCCCTCGCCGAAGGCCACGAGCAGCGAGACGGACACCGTGCCCCAGGTGATGCCGAGCACCGTCAGCGCCGTGCGCAGCTTCTGCTGGCGCACGTCCTGGAGCATCTGGCGGAAGAAGGACAGCGAGCCCATGCCTGGCGCCTCGGGGCCTGCGTCTACTCGATCTTCTTCGGCGGGCGCTCGACGACCAGGTCGCCCTGCTTCAGGCCCTCGCTGATCTCGATGTTGAGGCCGTCGGAGAGGCCGACCGCGACGACCTTCTTCACGGGCTCCTGGCCGGCCGCGGGCGGCGGCAGCTCGACGCTGGCCTTGCCGGCCTCGAAGGTGACGAGCCTCTCGGGCAGCAGCAGCACGTCCGTCTTCTCGCGCACCACGACGTCGGCGTTGGCCGAGTAGCCCGCGCGCAGCGTGACGCCCGCGGCCGGCTTCAGCGAGATCTCGACGTCGAACAGTGTCGCCCCCTCCTGGGTCTTCGACTTGGGCGCGATCTTCGCGACCTCGCCGTCGACCTGGGCGTCGGGCAGGGCGCCGATCTTGATCCGCGCCGGCATCCCCTCGCGCAGCTTGCCGACGTCGATCTCGTCGACCGTGCCCTTGAAGATCAGTGTGCTCATGTCGGCCAGCGTCGCGAGCGGCGTGCCCGCCTGGAACGAGGTCAGCGGCACCACCGGGTCGCCCTCGTTGACCTGCAGCTCGAGCACGGTGCCCGTGGTGGGGGCGCGGATGATCGACTCGACCGAGAGCTGGTCGCTCTGGATGCGGCCCTTCTCGACGAGCGCCAGGCGCTCCTGGGCCAGCTTGAGGCGGATCTGGGCGTCCTGGATCTCCTTGTCGGCGACGTCCGCCTCCTGCGAAGCGAGGATGCCCTGCTTGCGCAGCGTCTCGGAGCGGTCGAAGCGCTTCTTCGCCTGCTCGAAGATGTTGCGGGCGATCTCGACCTCGCGGCGGGCCTCGGTCAGCTCCAGCGGCGTCGGGTCGGGCAGGATCTCGAACAGCGGGTCGCCGGCCTTCACGCGGTCGCCGACCTCGCGGAACGAGCGCTTGACGATGCCCGAGATCTTGCTCTTGACGGTGATCTCGCGCTCGGGCCGGATCGAGCCGACCGCCAGCGCCTTCTCGACCACGCCGCCGCGGGTGACGGCGACGGTCTTGAAGGCGCCGTCGTCGCGCGAGGCGGCGCGGCTGTAGAGGGCGGCGGACGCCCCGACGACGAGCACGACGACTCCCCCGGCGATCAGGCCCTTCCGCATCGGCGACACCTCTCCGTTCCGTTCTCTCCCCCTAGGACGCCGCGGACCCCTCCAAAGGTTCAACTTTCTTCACGCCCGAACGGCGTCCAATCGATTGACGTGCAGGCGCGGGCGAACGCGTCGTCGTGGGTGACCAGCACCAGCGCCCCGTCCCAGGCCGCGAGCGCCGCCTGCAGCCGCTCGGTGGCCGGCAGGTCGAGGTCGTTGGTCGGCTCGTCGAGCAGCAGCAGCGCGACGTCGCGCCCGAGGGCCCGGGCCAGTGCGAGTTGCCGCGCCTCGCCGGGCGACGGGCAGGCGCTCGCCATCACCGCGTCCGGGTCGAGGCCCAGCGCCGCCGCGATCGCCAGCGCCTCGCCGCGCTCACGCGGCGGCGCCGCGCGCAGCTCCGCCTGGATCGCGCGCGCGGCTTCCGGGCCGATCTCCTGGGGCAGGTGCAGCAGCTGCTCGCTCGGCCCTCGCCACGCCGCGGCGAGGGCCGCGAGCAGCGTGCTCTTGCCGGCCCCGTTGCGGCCGCGGAGGCGGACCCGGGTGTCGCGGAGGACGACCAGCGACAGGTCGCGGGCGAGCAGGCCCGTGCCGTCCACGTGGGGGAGGCCACCGGCGAAGGCGAGCAGCCGCGACTTCGGGAGTGGCGCGCTGCGCCAGGCGATCGCACCGCCCCGATCGCGCTCGACGGAAAGCTCGGCGAGGCGTCCGGCCGCGGCGTCGACGCGCTCCGCGAGGGCCGCCACCTCGCGGCCGGCGCGGGCTTCGGCCCAGGCCGCGCGGTTGCGCTGGCCCATCGAACGCGAATCGGGGTCGGTGGCGCGACGGGCGCTGCGGCCGCGCTCGGCTTCGGCCCGCACCTGCCGCCGGCCGGCGAGGGCGCGCCGCAGCCGGCGGTGCTCGCGCTGCAGGTCGTCCTGGACGCGCACCGCGGCCTGCCGCGCCGCCTGCCGCCGCTCTCGTGCGACGCCGTAGGGGGCCTCGTGCAGCTCGAGGCGACCGGCATCCAGCCACGCGGTGCGCGGGCACAGCGCCTCGAGCAGCGCGCGGTCGTGGGAGACGACGAGGCCGATGCCGCGATAGCCGCGCAGCGCGGCGAGGAGCGCGGCGCGGGCTTCGCCGTCGAGGTGATTGGTCGGCTCGTCGAGCAGCAGGACGTCGGGTGCTGTGAGCAGCGTCGCGCCGAGCGTGAAGCGCCGGCGGACACCGGGCGACAGGCGCGCGAAGCGGTCCACGTCCGCAGCCGCGATGCCGAGCGCCGCGCGCAGTCGTGCGGCGGCGGGGCCCGGGTCGCGCGCGAAGGCGGTCACCTCCGTCGACGCGCGGTCGGGCAGCCGCTGGTCGAGGCGGGACACCGAGAGCCCGCGGCGCTCGACGCGGCCGGAGTCGGGCTCGAGCTCGCCCGAGATCAGGCGCAGCAGCGTGCTCTTGCCGGCGCCGTTGGCGCCGACGAGGCCGGTGAAGCCGGGCCCGAACGCGGCGCTGGCGCGATCGAGCAGTGGCCGGCCGGGGACGTGGGAAAAGCAGACGGAGAGCAGGCGTACGGTCACGGGGACACTCCTGGAGCTGGGCCTTGCGGGGGACGAACGTGCGCCCGGCCGCGAGACGCGGCGGCGGGAGCGGGGATTCAGCTCAGCAGGAGAAGCGCATCAGCGCCCCGGGAGGGGCACCGACATTGTACGGCGATCGGGCCGCGGGAGTTCCGCGGCTCTCAGCGGCGGCGGACGATCACCGTGGCGACGTACTGGCGGGGATCGATGCGGACGTTCGAGTAGGGGTAGGGCTCGAGCGCCGTGACCTCGACCGTGTAGCCGTCGACCGCCTGCGGCGGGCGGGCGTCGGTGCGCAGCTCGATCTCGCGGCGGCCGGCCTCGGTGCGGGTCCAGGCGGCGAGCAGCGCCCGCCCCGCCTGGATGCAGACGACGTCCGCGGGGCAACGCGAGTCTTCGAGCACCTCGCGAATCCCGAGCTCCAGCCGGCCTGCGTCGAAGCTGCGGGACTGGGACATGCCGAGCTTGACGGGCTGGTCGAGAGGCGCCGCGGGCGCCGTCGAAGCCTCGAACGGGGATGCGCAGGAGAGGGCGAACACGGTCGCAGCGGCGGCGACCCAGGCGCGACGCTTCACGATGACACCTCGGCGGGGGCCGGCTGGCCCTCCTTGTCGCCCCCCGGCAGGACCTTCAGGTAGCGCGGCGGCGTGCCCAGGTGCTTCCACTGCTCCGGCAGCCGGTAGCCCGGGTTCGGCGTCTCCTCGCACACGCCGCAGCGGATGCAGCCCTGGACCTCGGGGCAGTGCGGCGAGAGCGCCTCCTTGCGCGACTTCTCGAGCTCCTTCCAGTAGTAGCCCCGGGCGACGCCGTTGTCGATCACGTCCCAGGGCAGGATCTCGTCCTTCGCGCGCCCGCGGAAGAGGTAGAGCGCCGGGTCGAGGCCCACGGCCTTCAGCCCGCGCTTGAGGTCGGTGCCGTTCTCGACCTGGTGCTCGAGGGCGTCGGCGACGCGGCGGTCGGCCAGCGCCAGCACCGACTGGGTGGCGCCCGTGCGCGCGCTCTTGATCACCGCGTCGACGTTGGGGATGCGGGCGAACGCCTTGCGCAGGTGCTGCAGCTTGCGGTCCGACTCCTTCGGGTCCTCCATCGGCAGCCACTGGTACGGCGTGCCGGGCTTGGGCACGAACGGGTTGACCGAGGGGTGCAGGCGGCCGATGCGGCCGCGCTTCTTCGCCTCGACCAGCATCCGCTCGCGGATCCGCTCGGTCAGCGTGACGATCGCCTCGACGTCGCCGTGCTCCTCGAACGGCAGCCCGACCATGTAGTAGAGCTTCAGGTTCGCGATGCCGTTGCCGAAGATCCACGAGGCCTTGTCCAGGATCTCCTCGTTGGTGAACTGCTTGTTGAGGATCTTCCGCATGCGGTCGGACCCGCACTCGGGCGCGAGCGTCAGACCCTGGACGCCGGTGTCGGCCAGCTTGAACACGAACTCGGGCGTCAGGTCGTCGAGCCGCAGCGAGGCGACCGAGACCTCGTAGCCGAGGCCGGCCAGGTCGTCGACGATGCCCTCGATCTCGGGATGGTCGCAGACGGCCGTCGAGACGAGGCCGATCTTGTTCGTGTGCTGCCGCACCTCGGCGGCGCGGCCGACGATCTCGGCGCGCGAGAAGCCGCGCACCGGCAGGTAGTTGTAGCCCGCCCAGCAGAAGCGGCACATGCACGGGCAGCCGCGCGAGATCTCGACCAGGAACTTCATCGACATCTCGGTGTTGGGGGTCAGGATCACGCTCTGCGGCAGCTTCATCTGCCCGAACACGCCGCGGGCGCGGCGCACCGGGCCGGGTCCGTCGTAGGCGGCCACCGTGCCGTCCGCGTGGTAGCGCACCTCGTAGCGGGAAGGAACGTAGAAGCCGTCCTCCTCGCGCAGCAGCTTGATGCCGTCGCGCGGGCTCGGCGAGCCGAGCAGCGCGCCCAGCAGCTTCGGCAGCAGCGCCTCGGCCTCGCCGGCCGCGATCACGTCCGCGAACGGCGCCAGCGGCTCCGGGTTCAGGAAGGTCGCGGCGCCGCCCAGGATCACGATCGGGTCGCGCGGGCCGCGGTCCTTCGCGCGCAGCGGCACGCCCGCCATGCGCAGCATCTGGACCACGTGCACGTAGTCGTTCTCGAACGAGACGGAGAACGCGAGCGCGTCGAAGCGGCCGAGGTCGGCGCCGCTGTCGAAGCTGGGCAGCGCGCGACCGGAGCGGAGCAGGTCCTCGCGGTCCTCGTCGTCGGGCAGGAAGAAGCGCTCGCAGACGACGTCCGGCGCCTCGTTCAACATCTGGAACACGCCCTGGAAGCCCAGGTTCGACATCCCGACGTAGTACAGGTTCGGGTAGCCGAGGGCGATCCGGAACGCCCCCTGCCGCTTGCGCGGCCGGAGGCTGATCTCCGCCTCGCGCAGAGACCGGTGGCGTGCTTCGATGCGGCGGCTCACCCTTCCATCCTAACAGCGTGAGCCGCCGCGGGCCGTCCTCCTAGTCGCCGGTGGTCCCCGTCCCCTGCTTGCGGATGAACGTGGGGACGTCGAGGTCGAAGCGGCTGCCGCCCGCTGCCGCCGCGCGCGGCATCGGCGTGTTGCGGTAGAACGCGTTCTGGCTGCTCGGCGCCCCGGCGGCGGCCGCCGCCCCGGCGACCGCGTTCGGGCCCACGTAGTTGGCGAGGTCGACCGGCGTCGGCGGCGCCTTGCGGGCGCCGCGCACGAAGCCGGTGGCGATCACCGTCACCTTGACGGCCTGGCCCATCGCCTCGTCGGTGACGATGCCGTAGATCACGTTGGCCTCGGGGTCGGCGGCCTTGGTGATCAGCTCGGTCGCGTCGGCGGCCTCGGCCAGCGACAGGTCGGCGCCGCCCGTGATGTTGACGATCACGCCGCGCGCGCCCTCGATCGAGGAGTCCTCGAGCAGCGGGTTGGAGATCGCCCGCTGGGCGGCCTCGAGCGCGCGGTTCTCGCCTTCGCCGATGCCGGTGCCCATCACCGCCGAGCCCATCCCCTTCATCACCGCGCGCACGTCGGCGAAGTCGAGGTTGATCTGGCCGGGCACGGTGATGATGTCGGAGATCCCCTGCACCGCCTGGCGCAGCACGTCGTCGGCGACGCGGAACGCCTCGTTGACCGGGGTGTTGCGGGCCACCGTCTGCAGCAGCCGGTCGTTGGGGATCACGATCACCGAGTCGACGCACTCGCGCAGCGCCATCAGGCCGTCCATCGCCTGCGACTGGCGGCGCTTGCCCTCGAGGCCGAACGGCAGCGTGACCACCGCCACCGTCAGCACCGAGCCCTGGTCGCCGCCGAGCTGGCTGGCGATCGAGGCCACCACCGGCGCGGCGCCGGTGCCGGTGCCGCCGCCGAGGCCGGTTGTGACGAAGACCATGTCCGCGCCCTCGAGCGCGTCGCAGATCTTCTCGGTGTCCTCCACCGCGGCCTGGCGGCCGACCTCGGGGTTGGCGCCGGCGCCGAGCCCCTTGGTCAGCTTCTCGCCGATCTGGATCCGGGTCGGCGCCTTGTTGTCGCGCAGCGCCTGGCGGTCGGTGTTGATGGCGATGAACTCGACGCCCTGGACGCCGGCGGCCATCATGCGGCTGATCGCGTTGCCGCCGCCGCCGCCGACGCCCACCACCTTGATCCGGGCGCCGCGGACGTCCTCTTCCGCGAACGTGATGCGGCCGGCGCTCTCGTGATTGGTCATGCTTTCCTCATATTAGTCAGGTTCCGTGTCCGGGTTACGCCCCGCGGCCGGCCCGAATCGCCTCAGAAGAAGTCCTGCAGCCAGTTCTTGAGGCGCCCGGAGATCCGGCCGAAGGTCCCCGTCGCCGCCTGCCGCGAGATGCCGAGCTCGCGTCCCATCCGTCGCCGGTAGCCCCACAGCACGAGGCCCACGGCGGTCGAGTACACCGGGCTCGCCACCACGTCGACCAGCCCGCCGATGCCGACCGGCGCGCCGCGGCGCACCGGCATGTCGAAGATCTGCTCCGCGATCTCGGGCAGCCCCTCGAGGATCGAGCCGCCGCCCGTCAGCACCACGCCGGAGTTGAGCGAGCGGTCGAAGCCGGCGCGGCGGATCTCGGTCAGCACCAGTTGGCAGATCTCCTCCGCCCGCGCCTGCACCACGTCGCCCAGCACCCCGCGGGCCATGATCCGCGGCCGCCGGCCGCCCACCGCCGGCACCTCGATCGAGTCCTCTTCCGGGATCATCGAGGTCAGCGCGCAGCCGTGCTTCTTCTTGATCTTCTCCGCCTCGCTGACCGGCGTGCGCAGCGCGACCGCGATGTCGTTGGTGAAGTGCTCGCCGCCGACCTGGAGGATCGCGGTGTGCCACAGGGCGCCCTTCTCGAAGATGGCGAGGTCCGTGGTGCCGCAGCCGACGTCGACCAGGGCGACGCCCAGGTCCTTCTCGTCGGAGGTGACGCAGGCCTCGGCCGCCGCGAGCTGGGCGAGCACCGTGTCCTGCACCGCGAGCCCGGCGCGGTTGACGCAGGTGATCACGTTCTGGGCCGAGGTCTGCGAGCAGGTGACGACGTGGACGTTGACCTCGAGCCGGGTCCCGGTCATGCCGGTGGGATCGGGGATGCCGTCCTGGTCGTCGACCACGAACTCCTGCGGCAGCACGTGCAGGATCTCGCGGTCGAGCGGGATCGAGACGGCCTTGGCCGCCTCGATCGAGCGCTGCACGTCTTCGGGCTCGATGCGCCGGCTCTTGCCGGAGACGGCGATCACGCCGCGGCTGTTGAAGCCCCGCACGTGGGTGCCGCACAGCGAGACGTAGGCCGAGCCGATCTCGACCCCGGCCATCAGCTCGGCCTCCTCGACCACCTTCTTGATGGCGTCGATGGTGGCGTCGAGGTTGATGATCACGCCCTTGCGCACGCCCTTCGACTCGGTCTGGCCGATGCCGATCACGTCCAGCCGGCCCTCGTCGGTGATCTCGGCCACGATCGCGCACACCTTCTGGGTGCCGATGTCGAGGCCGACGATGTAGCGGTCCTTCTTCTTGGCCATGGCTTCCTCAGTCCCCCTCGGGACGGGTCCCGGACGGCGTCGGCGTCGGCGCGGGCGGCTCCAGGTCCGCGGACGGGAGGGCGGCGGCGTCGGGGACGGTCGGTGCGGGTGTGTCGGTCGGCGTCGGCACCGGCGCCGGCGGCCGCGGCACGGGGCGGACGATGGCGACGCGCGGCGGCGGCGCGGGCGTCGGCTCCGGGGTCGGCTGCTGCTTCGCGTAGATGCGGTCGCGGAAGCGCAGGTCGAAGTACTCTGCGCGCGGGGCGCGGGCGACGATCTCGCGGCGCAGCTCGAGGAAGGCGGCCAGCCGCTCGCGGTAGGGCGGCGCGCCCAGCCGCAGCACCTCGCCCTGGCCGCGCAGCACGACGCGCAGGTCGCCGCTGTCCTCGACTTCGACCTCGGACACCTCGGAGCCGAGGTCGCCGAGGTCGGCGAGCAGGGCGCCGGCGCGCTCGGCGCGGGCGCGGCGCGCCTCCCCGGTGGTGCCGCCGAGGCCACGCACGATCGGCAGGTCGAAGCCGGCGGTGCGCGGCCCGTAGATGTCGATCAGGGTGCCGCTCGCGTCCATCAGGTACAGGCGCTCGAGCTCGGCGAGCGCCAGCGGCACCCGCTCTCGGATCTCCACCTGCAGGCCGTCGGGCAGCGTGCGGCGCACGGTCGCGTCCGACACCCACGGCGAGGCGAGCAGGCGGTCCTTCAGCTTCGCGATGTCGAGGCCGAGGATGTTCTCGCCCACCGCGGGGCCGAGCAGCTCGCGCACCTCGCCCTCGGAGAGGAACTGCTGGCCGCGCACGTCGACCTTCGCGACCCGCAGGCGCTCGGCGCTCATCACCCGCCCGTAGCCGACCGCCAGCAGCGAGACGGCGACCGCGATCGCACCGGCGGCCTGGACCACGACCGCGAGCCGGTGCAGCGCGCCGCGGCGGGCACGGCGGCGCCCCCGCGCCCGCGAGCGCAGGAACGGCCCGTCTTCGCCGGACGCGCCGACGCGGCCGAGCGGCAGGTCGAGCAGCGGGTCGTCGTGCAGCGCGCTCATGCGGCCAACAATCCATCGGCGGCGTGGTGCACGTCGCCGGCGCCCAGCGTCAGCACCACGTCGCCCGGGCGCGCCCGCTCGGCCAGCCGCCGGGCCGCCTCGTTCACGCCGCCCGCGAAGCTGGCGTCGGCGTGGCCGCGGGCGCGCAGCGCCGCGGCCAGCGCGCGGCCGTCGACGCCCTCGACGGGCGGCTCGCCGGCCGCGTACACGTCGCACACGAGCAGCACGTCGGCGTCGGCGAAGGCGGTGCAGAACTCGTCCCACAGCGCCCGGGTCCGGGTGTAGCGGTGGGGCTGGAACACGACCAGCGTGCGCCGCTCGCCGGCGAAGCGGCGCAGCGTCTCGAGCGTCGCCCGGATCTCGGCGGGGTGGTGGCCGTAGTCGTCGACGACCGTGATGCCGCCCTGCTCGCCGCGCACCTGGAAGCGCCGCTCCACCCCGCGGAAGGCGGCGAGCCCCGCCGCGACGCGCTCGAACGGCAGGTCCAGCTCGAGGCCGACGGCGAGCGCGGCCAGCGAGTTCAGCACGTTGTGCCGGCCCGGCACCGCGAGCGCGATCTCGCCCAGCTCGCGGCCGTCGACGACGGCGGCGTAGCGCGACCCCGTCGCGGCGAGGCTCACGTCGCGGGCGCGCACCCGGGCGCCGTCGCCGGTGCCGTAGGCGATCACCCGCCGCGTCATCTTCGGCAGCAGCGCGCGCAGCGGCGGGTCGTCGACGCACACGATCGCCGCGCCGTAGAACGGCACCTTGTTCAGGAAGTCGAGGAACGCGCCCTGCACGTCGGCGAGGTCCCTGTAGGCGTCGAGGTGCTCGCGGTCGACGTTGGTGACCACCGCGACCACCGGCTGCAGCTTGAGGAACGAGCGGTCGGACTCGTCGGCCTCGACCACGACGTACTCGCCGCGGCCGTTGCGGGCGCCCGATTCCAGCGCCCGCAGGCGCCCGCCGACCACCACGCTCGGGTCGAGGCCGCCGTGCTCCAGCACCGCCGCCACCATCGAGGTGGTGGTCGTCTTGCCGTGGCTGCCCGCGATCGCCACCCCCTGCTGGAGCCGCATCAGCTCGGCCAGCATCTCGGCGCGCGGGATCACCGGCACGCCGCGTTCGCGGGCCACGGCCACCTCGGGGTTGTCCGCGGGCACCGCGGAGGAGACCACGACCACCTGGGCGTCGCCCACGTGGGCGGCGGCGTGCCCTTCGGCCACCCGCGCGCCCAGCCGTGCCAGCCGCTCGCCGACCGCGCCCGGCTTCAGGTCGGAGCCCGAGACCTCGTAGCCCCGGGCCAGCAGCATCTCGGCGATGCCGCTCATGCCGGCGCCCGCGATGCCGACGAAGTGGACGCGGCGCACGCCCCTCATGCCGCCTCCTCGCCGCGCAGCAGCGCCGCCACCCGCTCGGCCGCGTCGGCGCGGGCCAGGCCGCGGGCCGACGCGCCCATCCGCGCCAGCGCGGCGGGGTCGGCGAACAGCGCGCGCAGCTCCGCCGCCAGCCGCGCGCCGTCGAGCTCGGCCTGCGCCAGCATGCGGGCGGCCCCGGCGCGCTGCATCGCCTCGGCGTTCTCGCGCTGGTGGTCGTCGGCGGCGCCGGGCAGCGGCACCAGCACCGCGGCGCGGCCCGCGGCGCACAGCTCCGCGCAGGTGGTGGCGCCGGCGCGGCACAGCACCAGGTCGGCCGCCGCCAGCCGCGCCTCCATGTCGTCGAGGAACGGCGCCACCTCGGCCTCGCGCCCGGCCGCGGCGTAGGCGGCGGCCACCGACGCGTGGGCGGCGGGCCCGGTCTGGTGCACGACCCGCAGCTCGGCGGCGGGCGGCAGCGACGGCAGCGCCGCGACCATCGCGTCGTTGAGCGCGCGCGAGCCCTGGCTGCCGCCGAAGACGAGCAGCGTGAACGGCGGCCGCGGGTCGCGCGGCGCGATCCGCGCGAAGCCGCCGCGAACCGGGTTGCCGGTCAGCACGCCGCGCGCGCCGTAGTGGAGCCGCGCCCCGTCGAACGCGCACGCCGCGCGGTCGACGAACGGGCGCAGCACGCGGTTGGTGAAGCCGGGCCGGGCGTTGGGCTCGAGGATCACCGTGCGCACCCCCGAGAGCGCGGCGAGCAGCACGATCGGCCCGCCCGCGTAGCCGCCGACGCCGAGCACCGCGGCCGGCCGCTCGCGGCGCAGCAGGGCCGCGGCGCGCCAGAACGCCCGCGGCAGCGCGAGCAGCCCGCGCAGCGCGCGGGCGAAGCCGACGCCGTTGAGCGGCAGCACGGGCAGCAGCTCGAGCGGGTAGCCGGCGCGCGGCACGAGCCGCGACTCGAGGCCGCGCTCGGTGCCGACGAAGACGACGCGGGCGGAGGCGTCCCGCGCGCGCAGCGCGTCGGCCACGGCGATGCCGGGGAAGATGTGGCCGCCGGTGCCGCCGGCCGCGACGAGGTAGCTTCCGCTGCCGGCCACGGGTCAGTCCGCATGTTGCGACACGTTGAGCACGAGCCCGACGCCGACCAGCGTGAACAGCAGCGAGGACCCGCCGGCCGAGACGAACGGCAGCGGGATCCCCTTGGTCGGCAGCAGCCCGATCACCACGCTCAGGTTGATGAACGCCTGCAGCACGATCGCCAGCGTGAGTCCGGCGGCGAGCAGCAGGCCGAAGGCGTCGGGGGCGCGCCACGCCGCGCGCAGCCCGCGCCACAGGAACAGCGTGAAGGCGATCACGACCAGCACGGCGCCGACCAGCCCCAGCTCCTCGCCGACCACGGCGTAGATGAAGTCGGAGTAGGGATAGGGCAGGTAGAAGAGCTTCTGCTGGCCCTCCATGAAGCCGACCCCGGTGACGCCGCCGGTGCCGACCGCGATCAGCGACTGGATGAGCTGGTAGCTGGAGCCCGAGCGCCGCTCCGCGGCCCACGGGTCGAGGAAGGCCTGGATGCGGGCGACGCGGTAGCCCGCGGTCAGGATCGCGTAGGCGAGCAGCGGCACCGCCACCGCGAACAGCATCGCGAAGTAGCGCAGCCGGACGCCGGCCAGGAACAGCATCGCGGCGGCGATCAGCCCCAGCGTGAAGGCGGAGCCCAGGTCGGGCTGGGAGAAGACCAGGAACGCGTACCAGCCGAGCAGCAGCAGGGCGGGGAACAGCGCCGGCAGGAACTGGTCGATCTGGTCGCGCTTGCGCTCGAGGTGGAAGGCGAGGAACAGGATCAGCGACAGCTTGGCCAGCTCGACCGGCTGGAACGACAGCGCGCCGATCCGGAACCAGCGGTGCACGTCGTTGACCGCGGGCATGAACAGCACCGCGATCAGCAGGATGCTGGTGACGCCGAACAGGCCGTAGACGAAGCCCGGCGTGCGCAGCCGGCGGTAGTCGATCCGCATCGCGCCGTAGAGCGCCACCAGGCCCACGGCGGCCCACGCCATCTGGCGCAGGAAGAAGTGGTAGGCCGAGCCGTGGTGCTCCTGGGCCAGCACCGAGGAGGAGCTCCACACCATCACCAGCCCGAAGCCGAGCAGGGCGGCGGTCACGGCGAAGAGCGTCAGGTCCGCAGAGAGCTTCTTCGCCATCAGACTCGAGCCTCGGCTGGCTGGAGGCGCTGCTGCAGCCAGGCGACTGCTTCGCGGAACTTCGCGCCGCGGTCGGCGTAGTCGCGGAACATGTCGAAGCTGGCGCAGCCCGGCGCCAGCAGCACGACGTCGCCGCTCTCGGCGGCGGCGAGCCCGGAGGCGACCGCGTCGCGCAGGTCGGCGCAGTCGACCACCGGCACCACGTCGGCGAGCGCCGCCACCACCTGGGGCCGCGCCTCGCCGATCGCCATCACCGCCTTCAGTCGTGCGCCTCCGCCGCGGTTGCGCGCGTACTCGCGCAGCAGCCGGAAGTCGCCGCCCTTGGGCCGGCCGCCGAGGATCAGCACGACCGGCGCGGCGAACGCCTCCAGGCTCTTGCGCACCGCGTCGACGTTGGTGGCCTTGGTGTCGTTGACGAACCGCACGCCGCCGATGGCACCCGCCGGCTCGAGCACGTCGGGCAGCCCGCGGAAGGCGGCGGCGGCGCGCGCGATCGCCTCGGCCGGGGCGCCGAGCAGCCGCGCGGCGGCGGCGGCGGCCAGCAGGTCGAGGTGCAGGTGCTCGCCCGGGAGCTGGACGCGGGAGCGCTCGAACAGCGCCTCGCTGCGGCCTGCGACCCGGAGCACCGCGCGGCCGCCCTCGAACAGGGCGGTGCCGTGGAGCGAGGGGTGCTCGGTGCCGCCGCGCGAGAAGCCGATCACCCGCGCGCGGCCGGCCCCGGAGAGCGCGAGCGCCTGCGGGTCGTCCGCGTTCACCACGGCCCAGTCGTCCGCGTTCTGGCGCGCGAAGATCCGCGACTTGGCGCGCGCGTAGGCCTCGAGCGTGCCGTGGCGCTCGAGGTGGTCGGCGGACAGGTTCAGGAACACCGCGACCCGCGGGCGCAGCGAGGACTGCGCCTCGAGCTGGAAGCTGGAGGCCTCGATCACGAAGCGGGTGCGCTCGTCGTGCCCCGCGAGCAGGCCGCAGGCCGCGGCGCCGAGGTTGCCGCCCGTGCGCACGTCCGGGAACGCGGCGCCGAGCATCGCGCCGAGCGCCGCCGTGGTCGTCGACTTGCCCTTGCTGCCGGTGACCGCGGCGAGTTCGCCCCTCGCGCGGCGCGCGAACAGCTCGAGCTCGCCGATCACCTCGGCGCCCGCCGCGCGGGCGGCGACGAGGTCGGGCTGGTCCCACGGCACGCCCGGCGAGACGACGACGAGCGGCGCCGCCTCGAAGCTCGCGCGGCGGTGGCCGCCCAGCTCCAGCGTCGCGCCGGCCGCGCGCAGCCGCGCTGCCGTCTCGCGCAGCGACGCCTCCTCCTGGAGGTCGGTGACGGTGACCGCCACCCCCTCGCGCAGCAGCAGCTCCGCCGCCGCCACGCCCGAGCGGGCGAGGCCGACGACCAGCGCGGAGGAGGGAGTCCCGTTCATCGCAGCTTCAGCGTCGTCAGGCTGAACAGCGCGAAGACGAACGCGGCGATCCAGAAGCGGACGATCACCTGCGGTTCCTTCCAGCCGATCAGCTCGAAGTGGTGGTGCAGCGGCGCCATCCGGAAGATGCGCTTGCCGGTCAGCTTGAAGGAGCCGACCTGCAGCATCACGGACAGCGCCTCGATCACGAACAGCCCGCCGATCGGCAGGAACAGCAGCTCCTGCTTGATCAGGATGGCGACGGTGCCGAGCGCGCCGCCCAGCGACAGCGAGCCGACGTCGCCCATGAACACCTGCGCCGGGTAGCAGTTCCACCACAGGAACCCGAGCGCGGCGCCGGCCATCGCCCCGCAGAACACCGTGACCTCGTGGGCGCCGGGCAGGAACGCGACGTCCAGGTACGACGAGAACACGCGGTGGCCGCAGACGTAGGCCAGCACGGTGAAGGCGCCGGCGGAGATCAGCGTCGAGCCGATCGCCAGGCCGTCGAGGCCGTCGGTCAGGTTGACCGCGTTGCTGGCCCACACCACGAGCAGCGCCACGAAGCCGATGTAGAGCCAGTGCAGGTCGGGCTGGAAGGTCTTGAAGAACGGGAACACGATGCGGGTCGAGAACGCGCCCTGCTGGGCCAGCGCGTACAGCGTGGCACCCAGCGACAGCCCGACCGTGAACTGGAGCGCGAGCTTCTGGCGCGCGGTCAGCCCCAGGCTGCGCTTGCGGGCGACCTTCGTGTAGTCGTCCCAGAAGCCGATCGCGCCGAAGGCCAGCGTCGAGAGCACCAGGATCCAGATGTTGTGGTTGGTGAGGTCGGCCCACAGCAGCGTCGGCACCAGGATGCCGGCCAGGATCAGCAGCCCGCCCATCGTCGGCGTGCCCGCCTTCGACTGGTGCGACTGCGGGCCGTCGGTGCGGATCTGCTGGCCGATCTGGAAGCGGCGCAGCCGCTCGATCAGCCACGGCCCCAGCACCAGCACCAGGAAGAACGCGGTCAACGTCGCGACCGCGGTGCGGAAGGTGACGTAGCGGACGACGTTGAAGCCCGACACCTCGCCGCGCAGCGCGTAGAGCAGGTGGAAGAGCATCAGGCCCTCCCCAGCGCCGCGACCAGCGCGTCGGCGACGACGTCCATCCGCGAGCCGCGCGAGCCCTTGACCAGCACCGCGTCGCCCGGGCGCACCAGGTCCGGGGCGGCCGCGGCCGCCGCCGCCGAGTCGGCGAAGGCGTGGACCGCCGAGGCCGCCAGGCCGCCGCGCACCGCGCCGCGGGCCAGGGCCTCGGCGTGGGCGCCGGCGGCGACCAGCACGTCGAGCCCCTTCGCCGCGGCCTCCGCCGTCGCCTCGTGGATCGCCGCCGCCTGCGGTCCGAGCTCCAGCATGTCGCCGAGGAAGGCGACGCGCCGCCCCTTCGCGGCCAGCCCGAGGGCCGCCACCGCAGCGGCGACCGCCTCCGGGTTGGCGTTGTAGCTGTCGTCGAGCAGGGTGACGTTGGAGCCGAGTGCCTGCACCTCGCCGCGGCGGCGGGCCGCGGAAAGCCCGGCGGCGGCCGCCGCCACCTGCGCGGGCGCGAGGCCCAGCGCGTGGGCGCACAGCGCGGCGGCCACGAAGTTGGCGACGTTGTGGCGCCCGGCCAGCGCCAGCGCCACGTCGTGCACCTCGCCACCCAGGCGCAGGTCGAAGCGCATGCCGTGGATCGTGCCGCGCCAGTTCTCGAAGCTCGCGTCGCACGAGCGGTCCTGCCCGAACCACAGCACGCGGCCCGGGAAGCGCTCGCCGATGCCGCGCACCCGCGCGTCGTCGCGGTTGAGCACGGCGACGCCGCTGGCCGAGAGCCCCTCGAGGATCTCCGCCTTGGCCAGCGCGATCTCGTCGGCGTCCCTGAAGAACTCGAGGTGGGCGCGGCCCACCATCGTGATCGCGGCCACGTCAGGCGCGGCGATCGCCGACAGCGCGCGCAGCTCGCCCGGCGCCGACATGCCGAGCTCGAGCGCCGCGTAGCGGTGCTCGGGCCGCAGCCGCAGCAGGGTCAGCGGCAGGCCGTACTGGTTGTTGAGGTTGCCCTCGGTCTTGAGCGTCGGCGCCGCGGTCGCGAGCAGCGCGGCCAGCATCTCCTTGGTGGTCGTCTTGCCGGCCGAGCCGGTCACCGCGGCGACCTTCACGCCCGACTCGCGGCGGACGTGGCGCGCGAGGTCGGCCAGCGCCTTCGTGGTGTCGGTCACCACGACGTGGGGCAGCCCGGCCGGCGCCGCGTCCGCGCGCGCGACCAGCGCCGCGGCGGCGCCGCTCTCCTTCGCGCCGGCGACGAAGTCGTGGCCGTCGAAGCGGGGCCCGGCGACGGCGACGAACAGCTCGCCACGACCGATCGTGCGCGAGTCGATCGACACGCCGCCGAGCGGCAGCTCCGCCGCGCCGTGCAGGGCGCCGCCGGTGGCGGCAGCGACGACGCCGAGGGTCAGCGCGTTCACGCGCGGCTCCCCCGCGCGAGGCGCTGCAGCAGCTCGCGGGCGACCTGGCGGTCGTCGAACGGCAGCACCCGGTCGCGCATCACCTGGGTCGTCTCGTGGCCCTTGCCGGCGATCACCACCGCGTCGCCGGGCCCGGCCAGCTCCAGCGCGCGGGCGATCGCCTCGCGGCGGTCGGCGATCACGTGGCGCTCGGCCCTGCGGCCGCCGTTCATGCCGCGCTGGATCTGCTCGAGGATCGACTCGGGCGGCTCGGAGCGCGGGTTGTCGGAGGTCAGCACGACCACGTCGGACAGCCGCGAGGCCACCGCGCCCATCAGCGGGCGCTTGGTGCGGTCGCGGTCGCCGCCGCAGCCGAAGACCGTGATCAGCCGCCGCGGCTGCAGCGCGCGCACCGTCTCCAGCAGGTTCTTGAGCGCGTCGTCGGTGTGGGCGTAGTCGACGATCACGCGGAAGTCCTGGCCGGCCTCGATCCGCTCCAGCCGGCCCGGCACGCCCGAGAGGCTCTGCAGGCCGGCGATCGCGGCTTCGGCCGGCACGCCGAGCGCGCGGGCGGCGGCGAACGCCGCCAGCAGGTTCTGCACGTTGAAGCGGCCGAGCAACGGGCTCGCGAGCCCCACGTCGCCGTCGGGGCCGAAGATGCGGAAGCGGGTCCCGTCGAGGCCGAGCACGACGTCGCGGGCGACGAAGTCGGCGGGACGCTCGATCGCGAAGGTCCACGCCGGCGCGCGCGAGGCCGCCTGCAGCGCGGCCGCGCGGTCGTCTTCCGCGTTGATCACCGCGCGTCCCTCCGGCGCCAGCCAATCGGAGAACAGCCGGCGCTTGGCGGCGAAGTAGCCGTCCATGTCGCCGTGGAAGTCGAGGTGGTCGCGGGTCAGGTGGGTGAACACCGCGACGTCGAAACGCAGGCCGTGGACGCGCTCCAGCGCCAGCGCGTGCGACGAGACCTCCATCACCGCGTGGCTGCAGCCGTCGTCGCGCATCTCGCGCATCAGCGCCTGCAGGTCGGGGGACTCGGGCGTCGTGCGCGAGGCCTCCGCCAGCCGTTCGCCGACGCGGTAGGCGACGGTGCCGAGCAGGCCGACGCGGCGGCCGGCGGCGCGCAGCGCGGCGTCGATCAGGTAGGCGGTCGTCGTCTTGCCGTTGGTGCCGGTGACGCCGGCCAGCACCAGCCCGTCGGCGGGCCGGCCGAAGAACTCCGCGGCGAGGCGGGCGAGGGCGACCCGCGCGTCGGCGACGCGGACCCACGGCAGCCCCGGCGCGGGCGCCTCGCAGTCGGAGACCACCACCAGCGCGCCCTTGCGCAGGGCGGCCTCGGCGAAGGCGTTGCCGTCGTGGACGCTGCCGCGCAGGGCGACGAACAGGTGACCCGCGGCCACCCGCCGCGAGTCGTGGGAGACGGCCGCGACGGCGGCCTCCGCAGCGAGGCCCGCCGGCACGGCCGCGTCGATCCGGGACAGCAGCTCGCCGAGGTTCACCGCGGTCCCTCCGCGAGCGTCGAGGCCACCGCCACCGGCGCGGCCGGCGGCCAGGGCGCGAGGGTGAGCACGCAGGCCATGCCGGCCTCGAGCTCGGTGCCGGGCGCGGGAGCCTGCTCGACGACGCGGCCGGTGCCGCGCAGCTCGACGATCAGGCCGCGGCGGGCGGCGGCGGCGGCGGCCTCGCGCGCGCTGCGACCGCGCAGGTCGGGCATCAGCAGCGGGTCGCCGGGATGGTGCGCGACGGCCTGCAGCGCCGGGTCGGGGGCGGTCAGCGCGGCCTGCAGCGCCGGCGCGCCGCCGGCGACCGCGCGCAGCACGCGGTTCTCGGCGTCCGGGGGCACCGCCAGCCGGCGCAGCGCGGCCTCGGCGATCTTCGCGAAGAGCGGGGCCGCGACGTCGCCACCCTGGTTGGCCGGGCCCTTCGGCTCGTCGAGCGAGACGAGCACCACGATCTCGGGCCGCGACGCCGGCGCGAAGCCGACGAACGAGGCGACGTGGTCGATCATCGAGTACTTCTTGGCGGCGAAGTCGAACTTCTGGGCGGTGCCGGTCTTGCCGGCGACGACGTAGCCGTCGATCGCCGCGCGCTTGCCGGTGCCGTCCGTGACCACCCGCTTCAGGATCTCGGTCAGCACGTCGACCGTCTCCGGCTCCAGCACCCGCCGCTCCGCGTGGGGCTGGGCCTCGTACACCGGGCGGCCCTGGGCGTCGAGCACCCGCTTCACCAGGTGCGGCCGCATCAGGTAGCCGCCGTTGGCGACCGCGGCCACCGCCGCCGTCATCTGCACCGCGGTGACGCCGACCTCCTGGCCGAACGAGATGGAGGCCAGCGAGACGGCGTTCCACTGGCGCGGCGGCCGCAGCAGGCCGCGGGCCTCGGCGCGCAGCCCGACCCCGGTGGCCGCGCCGAAGCCGAAGTCGCGCAGGTAGCGCGACATCTGCTCGCGGCCCAGGCGCTGGGCCACCCGCACCACGCCGACGTCCGACGAGCGCGCGATCACGTCGCGGAAGCTGAGCTGGTGGAACACGCCGTGGTCGTTGATGCGCACGCCGCTGACCTCGACGAAGCCGCCGCCGCAGTCGATCACCTCGTCGGGGTCGACGACCTTCTCCTGCAGGCCGGCGGCCGCGGTGAAGATCTTGAAGATCGATCCCGGCTCGAAGATGTCGCTGACCGCGCGGTTGCGCCGGGCGTGGTCGGAGTAGGCGCCGTAGCGGTTGGGGTTGAAGGTCGGCTGGTTGGCGAGGGCCAGGATCTCGCCGTTGCGCGGGTCCATCACCACCACGAAGCCGGCGATCGAGCGGGTCGCCGCGACCGCCTTCTCGAGCTCCGTCTCCGCCGCGTGCTGGATCGACTCGTCGATCGTGAGCACCACCGTGTGGCCCTCGGTGGACGGCTTCTCGACGTGCTCGACCGGCTGGCGGCGGGCGTCGGTGCGGACCACGACCTTGGCGGCGCGGCCGCGGATGCGGTCGTCGAGGTCGGCCTCGATGCCGCCCATGCCGTGGTCGTCGAGGCCGACGTACCCGAGCAGGTGCGAGGCCAGCTCGCGCTTCGGGTAGTAGCGGCGGCTCTCGGTCAGGAAGCCGATGCCGGGCAGGCCCAGCTCGCGCACGGCCTGGGCGCGGGCGGGGTCGAGCTTGCGCTCGACCCACTCGAACGAGCGGCTGGCCTTGCCGAGCTGCACGGCCAGGTTGCGGCGGCGCGCGGCGTCGAAGCCCAGCGCGCGCGACAGCGCCGCGGCGGTGGCCTGCGGGTCCTCGATGTCCTGCGGCACCGCGTAGAGGCTCTCGGCGTCGATCGACACTGCCAGCGCGCGGCCGTCGCGGTCGAGGATCGGGCCGCGGCGCGGCGCCAGGTTCTGGGTGCGCTCGCTCTGCTTGGCGGCCAGGCGCTCGAAGGCCGGGCGCTGGAACACCTGGAGCTGGACCAGGCGGCCGACCACGACGAGGCCCCAGAAGCTGACCCCCATCGCGAGCAGCATGATCCGCAGCCGCGACTGGCGCTGGCGGTCCATCACGGGCGCGACTCCGGCGAAGCGGCGGGCAGCGCGGCCATCGCCTCCGGCGCCAGCGGCGCGGGGGCGCGCTCGACGACGACGACGTCCTGCGCGGGCGGCGTGCGCAGGCCGAGGTCGCGGCGCGCGATCGACTCGACGCGGCGCAGGCTCTCGAGGCTGGCCTTCTCCAGTTGCAGCTTGCGGTTCTCCTCGACCAGGCGCTCCTTCTCGCGCTGCAGGCGGTCGGAGAGCAGCCCGGTCTGGCGCAGCTCGAAGTGGGGCCACGCGTAGAGCACCATGCCGCCGACGAACAGCGCCACGACCAGCAGCAGGTAGCGCAGGTCGCGCGAGGCGCGCGGGTCGCGCTCGCGCACGACGCCCGAGTTGTCGATCGCCTTGCCGAGGCCGGGCAGGCCGACCGGACGCGGGTCGCCGGTCATAGGCCCTCGCCGCGTCGCTTCGCGCCGCTCATTTGGCCCTGGTCGCGCCGGGAGTGAATCCCGGCGCGAGGGCGAACCGGATCGCGTCGCTTCGCGCCGCTCATGCCGCCTCCCCCAGCGCGTCGAGGGCCGGGTCGCGGCGCACCGCCCGCAGCTTCGCGGAGCGCGAGCGCGGGTTCGAACGCTGCTCGTCCTCCGACGCGATCACCGGCTTCTTCGTCAGCAGCGAGTAGCCGCGCGCCGCCAGCTCGCGGAACGCGTACTTGACGGCGCGGTCCTCGAGGCTGTGGAACGAGATCACCGCCAGCCGCCCGCCCGGGGCCAGGCAGTCGGCCAGGCGGTGCAGCGTGGCGCCGAGGTCGTCGAGCTCGTCGTTGACGGCGATGCGCAGCGCCTGGAACGTCTTCGTCGCGTTGTCGATGCCGCGGCGCGGCCGGCCGGCGGCGCGGCGCACGACGTCGGCCAGCGCCAGCGTCGTGTGGAAGGGCCGCCTCGCCACGATCGCCCGCGCGATGCGCCGCGAGGCGTGCTCTTCGCCGAAGCGGTAGATCACGTCGGCCAGCTCCTGCTCGGGGAGCCGGTTGACGAGCTCCGCGGCCGGCGCGCCGCGGGTCGGGTCGAGGCGCATGTCGAGCGGGCCGTCGTTCCTGAAGCTGAAGCCGCGCGCCGGGTCGTCGAGCTGCATGGACGACACGCCGAGGTCGAGCAGGATGCCGTCGGGCGGCAGGCCGCGCTTGCGCAGCAGCTCGGGCAGCTCGCGAAAGTCGGCGTGCTCGAGCGCCACGCGGTCGCCGAAGCGGGCGAGCCTGCGCGCGGCGAGCGCGAGCGCCGCCGGGTCGCGGTCGACCGCGAACAGGGCGCCGTCGGGCGAGCTGCGCTCGAGCACGGCCTCCGCGTGGCCGCCGAGCCCGAGGGTGCCGTCGACGTGGAAGCCGCCGGGCCTCACGGCGAGCAGCTCCAGCACCTCGGCGAGCAGCACCGGGAGGTGGCGCGGGGTGTCCTCCACATCAGATCCCGAACTCCGCGAGAGCGCGGCCGTCCTCGTCGGTGAAGGGTTCCTTCTTGAACAGGCGGTCGTGCAGGCGCTTGTGGTTCCACACCGCGACGTGGTTCATCAGGCCCAGCACCGCGACCTCGCCGGTCATCGCCGCCGACTCGCGCAGCAACTGGGGGATCACGACGCGGCCCTGCTTGTCGAGGCTCAGCACCTGGCCGAAGAAGTTGACGCGGTCGAGGAAGCGCTGGCGCGAGGGACTCGACTGCGGGACCGCGGCGAGCTTGCGCTCGATCTCGAGCCACACGGGCATCGGGTACACGCGGACGTGCTCCCCCGTGACGCTCGTGACGAACACCTCGGTGCCGTACTGGGCCTCGAGGTGCACACGAAACGCCGTGGGGATCTTCAGCCGCCCCTTGTCGTCGACCCGCGCGGGATGGTTACCCCGGAGCATGCCCCTTGGCCGCAATGGGTCCGCGGTCCCCCACCACGAGGGATTGCGACCCACTTTTTTCCACAGTTGACCACCGCGGAGTCTAGGAGTGCCCTAGAGGGGTGTCAAGCCTTAACCGAACTAGCTATTGGGGTTTCCCTGTGGACGCAGGGGCCACTCGACCCCCAGCGAGACGTCGTCGAGGAGCTGTTCCGAGTCGCGGCAGAAGGACTCCCAGGCGTCGGGCGCCCACAACTCGAAGCGGTTGAGGACGCCGACGACCACCACCTCGCCGGAGAGCGAGGCCGCCGCGCGCAGTGCCGGGGGCACCAGGATGCGGCCCTGCACGTCGAGCTCGCAGTCCACGGCGCGCGAGAGCAGCAGCCGGGACAGCGCCTTGACGGGCTTCGAGAACGCGGGCAACTGGGCGAGCTGCGCCTCCAGCCGCGCCCACTCGGCCAGCGGATAGGCGGCGAGGCAGCCGTCGAGCGCCGTCAGGACGAGCCCCTTGTCGGCCTCCGGCAGCGCGCGGCGGAAGGCCGCGGGCACGGGCAGGCGCCCCTTGGGGTCGATGCGGTGGCGATAAGTCCCTTTGAACACAGCGAGCTAGGAGTTTTCCACACTTTCTTCCACTTTTCCACACTGGGTTCCGCTGGTGGGCAAAGCCCACCAGCGGTCCCTCGGGCCCTGGTGCCGTGTGGGAGCATCCACCCCATGGGTCCGTTCGGGTGGTTGAAGTCGCGGGTGCGGTTCGGGATCAAGCTCGGGCTCGGGCCGCTGCGGGAACTGCTGCGCGCGCTCGATCGGCCCGAGCGCTGCGCGCCCGCGCTGCTCGTCGCCGGGACCAACGGCAAGGGATCGGTCGTCGCGCTGCTCGATGCCGGGCTGCGGGCCGGCGGGCTGCGGGTCGGGCGTTACACGTCGCCCCACCTCGTGCGGCCCGAGGAGCGCATCACGATCGACGGGCAACCCGTCTCGACGCGCGCGCTGGCACGCGCCCTCGGCCGCGTGCGCGCCGTCTCCGAGGACCTCGTCGCACGGGGAGCGCTGCCTTCCGCCCCCACCTACTTCGAGGCGCTGACCGCCGCGGCGTGGCTGCTGTTCCGCGACGCGCGGGTCGACGTGCAGGTGCTCGAGGTGGGCCTGGGCGGCCGGCTCGACGCCACCAACCTGTGCGACCCGCTCGTCTCCGCCATCGTCAGCCTCGGCCTCGATCACACCGAGCACCTCGGGCCCACGCTGCGCCACGTCGCGCGCGAGAAGGCGGGCGTGATGCGGCGCGGGCGGCCCGTCGTGGTCGGCGCGCTGCCCGCGGAGGCCGCCGCGGTGGTGGCGGCGCGCGCGCGGAGCGTGGGCGCGACGCGGATCGACGCCGCGGCCGAAGTGCGCTTGCGCCCGCTTCCGCCACGCCCGCGGCGCGGCGTGCCGCGGGCGTTGTGGCCGCCACGCGTCGCGGCGACGACGCCCGTCGCGCGCCACGCCGGCGTGCAGGCGCTGCCCGGGCCCCACCAGCTCGCGAACCTGAAGGTGGCGCTGCGGGTGCTCGAGTGCGCCCGCGACGCGGGGCTGCGCTTCGACCTGGGCCGCGCCGTGGCCGGCTTCGCGGACGCGCGCTGGCCCGGCCGCCTCGACTGGCTGGCGGGCCGCCCGCCGCTGCTGCTCGACGGCGCCCACAACGCGGACGGTGCCCGCGCGCTGGCCGCCGCGCTGGCGCCGCTGCGCTCGCACGTGCTGCTGTTCGGCGCGATGGCCGACAAGGAGCTGGAGACGATCGCCGCCGCGCTGTTCGCGCCCGCCCGCGAGGTCGTCCTGGTGAAGGCGCCGGGGGCCCGCGCCGCGAGCCCGGCGCAGATCGCGCGGCGGGCAGGCCCACACGCGGCCCGCGCCCACCGCGCCCGCTCGCTGCGCGCGGCACTCGCGGCGGCCGCCGCGCTGGCGCGGCCCGGCGAGCCGGTCGTGGTCGCCGGCTCGCTCTACCTGGTCGGCGCGGTGCTCGCCCACCGCGCCGGCGTTCACCAGGGCGCGGGCGAGAGCAGCGGCTCGACGATGGCGCGGAACTCCGCCCCGCGCACGTCGTAGTCGCCGACGATCGAGAACACGACCTGGCCCTCGCGGTCGGCGAGGTAGTACTGCGGCAGTCGCCCGCTGCCGAACGCCGGCCCGAGCCGTTCCCGGCCCGGGTCCTCGAACACCGGGACCGTGAGGGCGAGGTCGCGCACGAAGCGGTCGACGCGGAGGCGGTCGCGGTCCACCATCACCATGGCCACGGCCAGCCGGCGACGCGACAGCTCGCGCGAGAGCTTCTCGACGGCCACCGCCTGCGCGGCACAGCACTCGGCGTCGAGCACCACGAACAGCAGCGGCCGCCCCCGGAAGACCGCGAGCGAGCTCTCGCCGAAGCCGCCGATCCTGCCCAGTTTCGGGGTCGGCAGCGGCTGGCCGGCGCGGACCAGCGGCGTCTCGCGGCCGAGCGTCCACAACAGCGCGAGCAGCGTCGCGACCAGCACCACGACGAAGGCGAGCCCGGCGCGCAGCGTGTTCAAGCGACCAGTTCCTCCCGCCAGCGCGTCGCCCGCTCCAGGCGCGAGTCGACGACGGCAGCGCCCAACCCGGGACCGGCCGGCACGTCGACGAAACCGTCGGCCGTGACGACCACCGGCGGGTCGACCAGGTCTTCGTCGAAGTAGCGCCGGGGGTCGGACGTGTCGCCGGGCTCGAAGCCGGGCAGCGCCTGCAGGTGCACGTTGAACAGCCGCCCGATCCCGCTCTCCACCATCCCCCCGCACCACAGCGGCACCCCGCGCGCGACGCACAGGTCGTGGATGGCGAGGCTCTCCGTGAAGCCGCCGACGCGGCCGGGCTTGAGGTTGACGACGGCCGCGGCGCCGACGTCGATCGCCTGCGCGACCCGCGCTGCCGAGCGCAGCGACTCGTCGAGGCAGATCGGGGTCCGGACCCTCTTCGCGAGCGCCGCGTGGTCGAGCACGTCGTCCCAGTGCAGCGGCTGCTCGAGCATCGACGGCTCGAAGGCGTCGAGCCGGGCCAGGCGCTCCGCGTCGGCCAGCGTGTAGGCGCTGTTCGCGTCGGCGACGACGTGCAGCTCCGGGAAGCGCTCCTTCAGCGCGCGCAGCGCGCTCTCGTCGCGGCCGGGCTTGATCTTGACCTTGACCCGCTGGTAACCGGCCGCCAGCTCCTCGGCGACCTTGTCGGCGAGCGCCGCGTCGTCGCGCTGCAGGCCGACCGACACGCCGGCCGCGATCCGCTCACGGGAGCCGCCCAGCGCCGCCGCCAGCGAGACGCCGTCGCGCCGCGCGCACAGGTCCCAGGCGGCCATTTCCAGCGCCGCTTTCGCCATCTCGTGCCCACGCACCGCCCCGAGCCGCGCCGCAAGTTCCTGCGGCGTGGTGATCGGCGCGGCGAACGCGAGCGGGACCAGGAAGTCGCGCAGCACGTGGACGGCGGTGCCGATCGTCTCCGGCAGGTAGCCCGGGTGATGGTCGGCGACGCACTCGCCGAACGCCACCAGCCCGCCGGCGCGCAGGGTGACGAGCAGGAAGCGCTTCTCGCGGGCCACCCCGAACGAGGTCTCGAACGGCTGGCGCATCGGCAGCGCCAGCTCCCGCAGCACGACCTCGTCGAGCCGCAGCGGCGCCGGCTGGTTCAGCGCGGCTTCCCCTTGGCGACGCAGCGCTGGCACAGCCCGTAGATGTGGTGGCGGTGGCCGTCGATCTGGAACCCGAGCTCAGCCGCGATCTCCTCCTGGAGATGCTCGATCTGGTCGCTCTTGAACTCGAAGATCGCGCCGCAGGAACGGCAGATGAAGTGGTCGTGGTGCTCGCGGTTCCAGTCGCGCTCGAAGCGGGTCTCGCCGTCGAGGTGCAGTTCGCGGGCGAGGCCAGCGGCGGCGAACAGCTTGAGCGTGCGGTAGACGGTCGTGCGCCCGACGTCGGAGCGCTTCTTCTGGACCAGCCGCAGCAGGTCCTCCACGGAGAGGTGGCTCTCGGTGCGCAGGAACACGTCGAGGATGGCCTCGCGCTGCTCGCTGCGCTTGAGGCCGTTCTTCGCGATGTAGGCGTTCCAGGCCTCGCGTTCGTCGCGGACCGGATCGGCGTCTGCGCTCATGGGACTCGCCGGCACGTTAGCCGCGCCGCGGCGAGGCTGTCAACGCAAGCCCGCCTGTGGAGGCCGGGGGCGAGCTTTGACAGCCGGGGTGTGGCAGCGTAGGGTTGAATCTGGGAGGGGTACGACCGTGTTCAAGAAGAAGCACATCCTGCTCCTCGCCGTGTGCGGCACCACCCTCCTGCCGCTGTACGGCGATCCGAGACAGGCTCCCGTGACCCACGCCGAGTGGGCGCGATTGATGCTCAACGCCATGGACCTGGGCGACGCGCTGCCGCCCCAGGCCCGGGCCTCCACGCTGTTCTCCACGCTGTCGTGGAAGGAGGCCCTGCTGTTCCCGGCCGACCAGTACGCGCGCTCCGAGGGCACCCGGCTCAGCCAGGTCGGCCCGCGGCGGGTGCTGGCGGCGGAGACCGACCTCGCTTCGGCGTGGTACCCGCTGACGATCATCCAGCCGGGCGACTACCGCGTCCGGCTGCGGCTGCAGGGCAACCCCGACGAGCCGTGCGTCGTCGACATCGTGAACCGCGAGGACGGCTCGCCCGTGGCCTCGTTCCCCGCGCTGCCCACCGCCGACGGGAGCTGGCGCGAGGCGGGACGCATCCACCTCGACCCCGGCCTGTACTACGCGAAGGTCGACCTGCGCGGCGCCGGGCTGCTGGAGCGCGTGGAGCTGACGCCGCCCTGTCTCGTGCCGGTCGAGCCGCTCGGCGGCTGGAAGGGCACGGCGCTGCTCTACACCGACGACGTCGCCGTGACGCTGCTGCGCGCGACCATGCTCGAGCACGAGCTGCCGCCGGGCGACTGGAGCGAGGAGATCCCCGCGTCGCGCTTCGTCTCGGCGACCCCCGACGTCCAGCTCGCGGCCGGCGGCACCGACGGCGCCGCGTTCCTGACCGCCGACTCGCGCGGCCTCGCGGCCCACGTGATCGTGGACGTGCCCGAGCACGGCGTCTACACGCTCTACTCCTACGGCCTGCAGGGCGCCGGCCAGAGCTGGCAGGCCGACGGCTGCGCCAAGTCGGTGGTCTGCCCGTTCGCCGGCGGCGAGAACCCGCGCCCCGAGTGGCGGCCGGTGCTGACCCGCGAGTTCAGCGCCGGGCGGCACTCGGTGTCGGTGACGCTGGCCGAAGGCGCCGCGGTCGCGCGGCTGCGCATCGAGCGCAAGCGCGACGACGCCGAGGCCTATCTCGCGACGCTCGCCCGGCTCGGCTTCGACGCCGGCGCCTCGGGCCCGATCAGCCGCGACCGCGCGATCGACGCGCTCGCGTTCCTGCGCAAGCGCGCCTCCGAGCGCGCCGGCTCGTTCTGCGGCGACGTGACTCCCCAGGGCGGCTCGCAGTACGCGACCGCCCAGGGCCAGGCGATCGGCGGCGGCGGCCTCGGCGCCCCTCCTGGCGGCGGCGGAACGCCCCCGGGGGGCGGCGGACCTCCGGGTGGCGGCGGCCCCCCGGGCGGAGGCGGCCCCCCAGGTGGCGGCCCGCCTCCACCGCTGCCTCCGCAGGACGTCGCCAGCCCGACGACGCCGACCCCCGTCACGTAGTCGACGAGGCATGGCGACTCGCTTCCTGTTGGTGCTGGCCGTCGCCTGCTGGCCGGTCGGAGCCTGGGCCTACATCGACCCCGGCTCCGGCCTGCTGCTCGTCCAGGGCGTGATTTCGGCGGTCATCGGAGCGATCTTCATCGCGCGGCGCACGCTGGCCCAGGGCCTCGCGCGCGTCGCGGCGGCGCTCGGCCTGCGCTCCGCGCCCGCAGCCGCAGACGCGAACGCCGAACCCGGTTCCGAGCCGCCGACCGACCCCGCCACGCGTTGAGGCGGTCCTTTCGCGACCCTGCGGGGTTCGTGGTCGACGACGGGACCCGCATCCTCCGCGTCGTCTCCCCCGCCGCCGCGAGCGACCTCGAGGCCGCTCTCGCACTCCCTGCGGCGCAGCATCTCGCCGCATCGGGGTCACTCGTCGCCACCCGACGCCTCGAGGGCGATGCGTTGCAGGCGGCACGGGCGCAGGCCGGCGCCGCCGCGGACAGCGTCGTCTTCGAGCACCCGCGGATCGCGCCCGTCTCCTACCCGTGCGAGTGGTCCGCGGAGATGCTGCACGCCGCCGGCCGCCTGACCCTCGACCTCGCCGAGGCGCTGCTCGCCGACGGGCTCGGCCTCAAGGACGCGACGCCGTACAACGTCGTCTTCGCCGGCCCTCGCCCCATCTTCGTCGACGTCGCCTCGATCGAAGCGCGAGCGCCGGGCGACGAGACGTGGCTCCCCTACGCGCAGTTCGTCCGCACCTTCGTGCTGCCGCTGCTCGTCCACTCCCGGCTCGGCGTGCCGCTCGCCGAGGTCTTCCTCGCCCACCGCGACGGCCTCGAGCCCGAGCAGGTGTACGCGATGGCGAGCTGGCCGCAGCGGCTGTCGCCCGCGTTCCTGGGCTCGGTCTCGCTGCCGGCGTGGCTCGGCGCGCGCGGTGCGGGCGGTGCCGGCGGTGCCGGCGCGACGCCCGCGGCCAGCGCTCCCGCGCGCGGGAGCGTCGACCCAGAGCGCGCCCGCTTCGTGCTTCGCGCCCAGTTCCGCCGGCTGCGGCGGGCGCTCGACGCCGCGGCCGGAAAGGCGCGGCAGTCCGCGTGGTCGCGCTACCTCGACACGTTCAGCTACACGGACGCCGACTTCCTGCGCAAGGAGGCGTTCGTCCGCGAGTGCCTCGCGCAGGTGGCGCCCGCGGCGGTGCTCGACGTCGGCTGCAACACGGGCCACTTCTCCGCACTGGCGGCCGCCTCCGGCGCCGCGGTCACCGGGCTCGACGTCGACCCCGCCTCGGCCGGCCACGCCTGGCGCCGCGCGCGCGACGGCAACCTCCGGGTCCTGCCCCTCGTCGCCAACCTGGCCCGCCCCACGCCCGCGCTGGGCTGGCGCTACGGCGAGCAGGCGTCGCTGCTGGAGCGGCTGCACGGCCGCTTCGACCTGGTGCTGATGCTGGCGGTGATCCACCACCTGGTGGTGACCGAGGGCGTGCCGCTCGCCGACGTGCTCGACCTCGCCGCCGACCTGACGCGAGCCGCCGGGAAGTCACATGTGCTCGTCGAGTACGTGCCGCCCTCGGACCCGATGTTCCGCACGATCGCCCGCGGCCGCGACGCGCTGCACGCGCACCTCACGCCGGAGCACTTCGAGGCCACCAGCCGGGCCCGCTTCGAGATCGACCGCACGACGGAGCTGGACAGCGGCCGCCGGCTCTACCTGCTGCGGCGCCGCGGCTAGCGTTCGCGCAGGCGCGGCTTCAGGCCGGCTTGCCCGCGCCGTTCGCGGCGCCGCGCCCGCGTCGCGTCGCGGCACGGGCCGCCGGGGCCGGCGCGGGAGGCGCCGCGCTCTCTTCCGCCGGGGCGCCTTCCGCCGCGGTGTTCTGGTAGTAGTAGTAGTAGTAGTCGCCGCGGGTGCGGGTCGAGACGCCGTTGAGCACCACGCCGAGCACGTTGTCCGTGGCCCGCCGCAGCGAGTTCAGCGCGCGCCGGATCACGTGCTTGTCGACCTGGTTGTGGTGGACCACGAACACCACGATGTCGGCCTGGCGCGCGAGCAGCAGCGCGTCGGTGACCGACGCGAGCGGCGGCGAGTCGAGCAGGATCCAGTCGAAGCGGCCGCGCAGCTCGTCGAGCAGGTCGTTCATGCTGCGCCGGGCCAGCAGCGCCGGCGGATTGGGCGGGAGCTGGCCCGAGGTCAGCGCGAACAGGTTCGGCACCCGCGTCGGCCGCACCAGGTCGACGATCGGGTCGTGGCGCACGAAGTGGTCCGAGAGGCCCGGATCGCGGGCGAGGCCGAGCCGGGTGTGGAGCTGGGCGCGGCGCAGGTCGCAGTCGATCACCAGTGTCTTCTCGCCCGACGACGCCAGGAGCTTGCCCACGTTGATCAGCGTGGTGGTCTTGCCCTCCTGCGGCGCGGTGCCGGTGATCAGCACCACCTGCCCGCGCTCGCCCGCGCGCGCGAAGAGCAGCGACGTGCGCAGCGCCTGGTAGGCCTCGGTCACCAGGTGCACGCTCTCCTGGTCGTAGCGCGGCACCGCCGAGAGCAGCTCGGCGCGCAGGAAGCGCTCGACCTCCTCCGGCGTCTTCACCGTGTTGTCGAAGAAGTCGCGCAGCAGCACGGCCGCCACCCCGAGCAGCAGGCCGGCGACCAGGCCGATCGCCGCGATCCGCTTCTTGTTGGGGCGGATCGGGTCCTGCGGCGGCACCGCGCGTTCGACGAGGGCCACCGTGCTGTTGCGCAGCGAGGCCGCGATGTCGGTCTCCTGCAGCTTCTGCAGCAGCACCTCGTACATGTTCTTGGCGGAGTCGGCCTCGCGGCGCAGCGTCTCGAACTCGGTCGTGCGCCGGCTCTGCGACGCCGCCTGCACGCGCTGGCCCTCCATCGCCCCCTGCAGCTCCGCCTCCCGCTTCAGGAGCTGGTTGTACTCGGCGCGCAGGCCCTCGAGTATCTGCTCGGCGCGCCCCGCCCGGGCCCGCTCCAGGTCCTGGATCTGGCCCTCGCGCCGCTGGATCTCCGGGTGCGCCTCCTTGTACTTCTCGCGCAGCCGCAGCAGCTCGATGCGGGCCGCGGCGATCTGCTGGCCGATCTGGGCGGCCGCGGAGTCGGCCACCATCTGCGGCAGCGACTCCAGGCCCTGGCCGCGCGCCTTCATGTCGTTCGCCTGCTTGAGCGCCGCCTCCAGCGTGATGCGGCGGGCGCGCGAGTCCATGTACTCCTCGGTCAGCTTGCCGAGCGCGTTCGACAGCGACGACGAGGGCTGCCCGGGCGCCGCCACCAGGTCGACCGACGACGCGGTCGCGTACAGCTTCTCGTTGGCCTCGCGCATCGACTGCTGGGTGGCCAGCATCCGCTCCTGGATCCAGTCCGAGGCCCGCCGCGCCGCCTCCACCCGGTTCGACAGCGAGCGCTCGACGTAGACCTCGGCCACCGCGTTGGCGCGGCGCGCCGCTTCCTTCGGGTCCTCGTGGGTGATCAGCACCCGCACCAGGCGGGTGTCGGCGATCGGCGTCACCGTGACGCTCTGGCCGAACAGCGCGGCCGCGTCGGGCGCGTCCTTGAACGGCGGGTGCTCGCGCAGCTTGAGCCGGTCGAGCGTCACCTCCGCGAGCTCCCGCGAGCGCAGGAGCTGGTACTGGGTGTTGTAGAAGTCCGAGTACTGCCACAGCGCGCTGCCCCCGAGCAGCGCGTCGTTGACGCTCATCACCGCCGGAACCGGCGGGTCGATCTGCAGCGTGGCGCCCGACTGGTACTCGGGGGTCTGCACGAAGGCGACGAAGCCGCCGACCAGCAGCCCGGCCAGCGCGCCGGCGACGATCAGCGCGCGGCTGCGCCACAGCAGGTCGAGGTAGTAGCGGGCCTCGGGGCCGATCTCGGCGACGCCGCCGCCGGTTCCCGTCTCCGCCTCATTCACGCCCGCATCTCCCCCCGCGGCCTGGCGCCGCGGCTCGTCAGAAGAGGCGGCGCGACACCACGATGGTGTCGTTGCCCTGGACCGGGATGTCCGGCTCCTTGCCCTCGTGGATGTCCTTCAGGTTGACCTTGATCGTGCGCCGCATGCCGCCCTTGTCGAGGCGCGAGATCTCGGCCTTGTCGGACCCGAAGCGCGACTTGCCGCCCGCCAGCGCGACCGCCGCCGTCACGGTCAGGTCGCCCTCGATCGGGTAGCGGCCGGGCCGCGCCACCTCTCCCTGGACCGTAACATAGCTCATCGGGGTGGCGGTCACGACGTCGCCGTTGCGCATCGGCAGGCGCAGGTTGATCTGGTCCTGCGGCGTCATGTTGGGGCCGGAGAGGCGGATCTGGATCGTCTGCGGCTCGCCGTTGCCCTCGACCGGGCGGGTGATCTGGACCTGCCCCGAGGCGCGCGGGTTGAAGCCGCCGGCCTCGAGCAGCACGTCGAGCAGCCGGGTCGCCCCGCGCAGCGGAACGCGGCCGGGCCGGTTCACCTCGCCGACGACGAACACGAACTGGCTCTGGTACTCGCGGACCTTGACCTCGACCTGCGGGTCGACCAGGTAGTCGCGCTCGAGCAGCGTCTTCACCTTGCGCTGGACCTCGGGCACGCTCAGCCCGGAGACCGCGACCTCGCCCAGCAGCGGCAGCGAGATCCCGCCCGTGGGCTGGATCGGCGCCGTGCGCGAGAGCTCGGCGCTGCCGATCACCGTGACGTCGAGCACGTCGCCGACGCCGACCCGGTACTCGACCTCGGCCTGCGAGAAGGGCTCGGGCGTGGGCGTGGCGGCCGGCGCGGCCGGCGCCGGCGCCGCCTGGAGCAGGAGCGCGAGGCCCAGGGCCTGGATCATCACAGCAGCTCTTTCCGCCGGGTGAACCCGACGCCGAACATGAACCCGCCCGTGCGGTTGGAGAGACCGGGCAGGTTCGAGTCCCGCTCCTCGACGTGGTAGTCGAGGCGGATGAAGATCGAGTCTCGCACGTTTCGCGACAGGCCCACGGAGAAGCTCTTGATGTCGTCGCGCCGCGGCACGCCGAGCGCCGCCGCCGGCAGCGGGTAGTCGTTGCGGTAGAAGCCGCCGGCGACCACGAAGCGCAGCTGCAGCGGCAGCCCGCCGGAGAGCTGCAGCCGGCCGCCCTTGTTCACGTAGTACCCGTTGTCCTCGAACGCGGAGAGGTAGGTCTCGCGCTGCCCCGTCAGCTCCAGCGTCAGCCCCCGCGCGAACTGGTGGCTGAGCCCGGCCTCGGCGACGAGGCCGGTGAAGTCGCGGCTGGCGCCGGGCGCGAACTGGTGCTCGCGGGTCTGCCGCGCCAGCATCAGCCGCAGCGGCCACAGCGGCCGCAGCTCGCCGACGTACTCGGCACCGATCTCGCGCACGTCGGACTGGGCGACGACGCGCTCCGGCACGCGGTCGGCCCAGCCCAGCCCGTAGAACAGCGAGACGGAGCGGTCGCCGCCGATGTCGCGGCGCACCGCGGCACGGGCGTACCACTGGTCGTTGTCGAAGAACTGCGGCGAGGCCTCGAGGTCCGTGCGGCGCCAGTCGAGGCTCAGGTCGACGTCGGCGAGCCCGCCGCGGTCGTAGCCGAGCACGGCGCCGGCGCCGTACTGCTTGAACGGGCGCAGGCCGAAGAAGTACTCGTAGCCGGCGTCGACCTCGCGGGTTTCGAGTTCCGCCTTGGCGAAGTGGCCGTAGGCGTCGAGCCGGATCAGCGGCAGTAGCTCGAGGCCGAGCCGGCCGTTCGCGTGGTGGCTCACCGAATCGGAGAAGCTCGTGTTGCGGAAGCCGCGGAAGGTCGGCACGTACTGGAGCTGGAGCCGGCCGTCGAGCAGGCCCGTGGTCGCCCGCAGCCCCGGCTCCAGGATGAACATCCCGTACTTCGAGGGTTCCGGCACGTCGTCCAGAGTGCCGCGCTGGGCACTGGCGAAAAGCGAGAGCAGCGGCCGCAGCTCGAGCGGGCCCAGGCGCAGCACCAGCCGCTCCTGCTCCTCGACGGCACCCGAGGCCTCGGTGTCCGGCGCTTCCGGCGGCGTGCGGCCGGGCCAGAGCTGCGCCATCAGCGCGATCATGTCCGAGCTCTCGGCGGGGCTCGGGAGCTGCAACGGCTCTTCGCCCAGCAGCACCAGCAGCAGGCCCGGCTCGCGCCGCACCTCGAAGGGCAGCCCCTCCTCGGCCTCGATCGAGATCCGCTGTCCGCACTCGGCGGTGCCGGAGGCGATCGTCGGCGCGCCGGGGGCCGCGGGCAGCACCTCGACGGCGCTGGCGCCGACGAAGCAGACGTGGACGGCCGCGGCGTCGCGGGTGACCGTCGTCTCCTGCAGGTCTTCGCCGGCCACGCGCAGCGCGGGCCGGCCGCCCTCGACGACGGGCTGGACCTGGACGGGCCCCGCGGCGAGCAGGGCCAACAGCAAGGCGATCAAGCGGACACCTCCGGTTCGCGCCGCATGTACATGAGGGCCAGCAGCAGCGCGACGATCCCGCCGGCCTGCAGCAGGATCAGTGCGATCTCGAACGGCGTGGCGTCGGGCAGGAACTTGGCGCCGATGCCGAGGCACAACGTGGCGAGGTACAGGACCAGCACCGCGCCGCGGCGGCTCATGCCCATCTGCACCAGGCGGTGCGAGAGGTGGTTGGCGTCGCCGACGTAGACCGGGCGCCCCTCGCGCAGGCGGATCACGACCACGGTCGTCGTGTCCATGATCGGCACCGCCAGCACCAGCACCGGCATCAGCACCGGGAACAGCGAGCGCTCGGCGTCGACGACGTAGCGCTCGAGCAGCATCGCTGACGCCATCGCGTAGCCGATGAACAGGCTGCCGCAGTCGCCGAGGAACACGCGGGCCGGGTTGAAGTTGAAGAAGAGGAACCCGAGCAGCGCGCCGATGAAGGCCGACAGCAGCAGCGCGATGAAGATCTGGCCCATCGACCACGCGTTCATCATCAGCACCGCGGCGGCCACCATCGCGACGCCCGCCGACAGCCCGTCCATGTTGTCGAGCAGGTTGAAGGCGTTGGTGATGCCGACGACCCACAGGAGCGTCACCGCGACGTTCAGCGGCTCCCACGGCAGGAACGTGACGCCGACGCCGCCCACGACCAGCACCAGCGCCGCCAGCACCTGGCCGCCGGCCTTGACGCCCACGGGGAAGCGCTCGCCCAGCACGTCGTCGAGCAGACCCACGGCGAACACGATGACGCCGCCGGCGACGATCGCGAGCAGCTTGCCCTGCACGCGGTAGGCTTCCTGCAGCGGGGCGAGGGCGCCGCCGAAGAGGGCCGAGAGCGGGGGCTGGCCGAGCACCGGCATCAGCGCCAGCCCGCCGAGCACGACGCCCAGGAAGCCGCAGAAGACGGCGATGCCGCCCAGCCGCGGCGTCGGCTCGGCGTGGATCTTCCGATGGCCGGGCTGGTCGAGCACGCCGAGCCGACGCGCGACCCACATCGAGACCGGGACCAGCGCCGCGGTGACGACGGCCGCGACCACGGCGACGCTGGCGAAGAGGGTGGCGTGGCGCATGCGCTCAGGCCGCCTTGCGCGCCGCGAGCAGCTCGCGATACAGCCCGTCCACGTCGTTCAGCAGCCGCGTCACCGAGTGCCGCGCCAGCACGTGCTGCTGGCCGCGCTGCGCCCGCTCCGCCGCCGCCGCCGGATTCGAGAGACAGTCGAGCATCGCCGCGGCCAGCGCCTCCGGGTCGCCTGGCGGCACCAGCAGGCCGTGCCGGTTCGACCCCAGCACGTCGGGCGTCCCGCCCACCGCCGTCGCCACCACCGGCCTGCCCGCCGCCAGCGCCTCGATCAGCGCCACCGGTGTCCCCTCGTTGCGCGAGCAGTTCACCACCAGGTCGAGGTCCCCCAGCACTTCCGCCACGTCCGTCTTCCAGCCGTGGAAGTGCGCTCTCGAGCCGAGGCCCAGCTCCCGGGCCCGGCTCTCCAGGTTCGCCCGCTCCTCGCCGTCCCCCACGATCGCGAAATGCGTCTCCGGCCGCTGCGCCAGCACCCGGCGCGCGGCCTCCAGGAACGTCCCCACGTCCTTGATCGGCACCAGTCGCCCGACGATCCCCACCAGCGGCGCCGTCTCCGGAACACCCGATTCGGCGCGCAGCGTCCCCCGCGGCAGCGGCTGCGCCAGCCGCTCCAGGTCCAGCCCCAGCGGGATCACGCGGATCTTCGCGGCGGGCGCCACGCCCATCTCCACCAGGTCCGCCTTCACCGCGTCCGACACCGCGATCACGCTGTCCGTCGTCGCCGCCAGCCGCGTCTCCAGCCAGCGGAAGAAGGCCGTCTTCGCCGGGCCGAAGTAGCCCTTCAGCACGTGGCCATGGAACGTGTGGACCACCACCGGAACGCCCGACAGGCGGGCGGCCAGACGGCCCAGCACCCCCGCTTTCGCGGTGTGGGTGTGGACGATCTGCGGGCGGAACGCCCGGATCTCCCGGAACAGCCGCCAGAGCGCGACGAGGTCCGGCAACGGCCGGATCTCCCGCCCCAGCGCGTCCACCGTCCAGCACCGAATGCCCCGCCTCCCCGCCAGCTCCAGGAAGTTCCCCTCGTGGGGGCTCTCCCGGCCGACCATCAAGCGCGTCTCGTAGCCCGCGGCGACGAGCCCCGACGTGAGCAGGATGACGTGCCAGGACGGTCCGCCGATGTTCAGACGAGAGAACACACGGACGACGCGGACCGGACTGGACGCAACTCGCCCAGCGTGGAGGGAGGGAACGCCCGGAGACGGTAACATCAACCGGCCGGGCTCTGCAATCTGCGCTGCTTCAAGCTCTTGCGGATTTTCCGCGAGCGAAAGCTTTACTTCAACTCGCGCGGCCGAAGTGCCAGCCAGCCCCGCACCCCGTACCCCAGGAGCTTGACGTACTCCTCGATCACTCGGCCCCGCTGCCAGCGGTCGCGCCACCAGCCCTCGTGCCGCCACGGCGAGCGGGCCGGCCGGTCCAGGACGAGGACCCCGTCCCCGCTCCAGGCCGCCCGCGCCGCCATGCCCGCCCGGCGCTGGTGGAAGGGCGAGGTGACCACCGCGACGCGCTTCACCCCGAGCCGCTGCAGCAGCGGGCGCAGCTCGAGCACGCACTCGCGCGTGGACCACGAGACCTCCTCCGAGTGGATGACCTCGGGCCGCACGCCCTGGAGGATCGCCCGGCGCCGCAGGCTCTCGGCGGAGTCGCCCGGGCCGGGATACCCGCCGGTCACGATCAGCAGCCGCGCTTCTCCCGCGAGCACCATGCGGGCGGCGGTGTCGGTGCGCTCGTACTCGGGGTCGCCCGCGAACACGACCGCCGCGTCGACCGGGGCGTGCGGGTCCTCGGGACACAGCCAGCGCGACGGCCACGAGCTCTGCGCCACGCCCCCCAGCGCGGCGAGCGCGACCAGCGCCAGCGCGAGCGCGCGCCGGCGGCGGGTCATCGCGCGCGTTCCTGGCGCAGGAAGCTCTCCAGCGTCAGCAGCGTCCACAGCCGCGCCGAGTGGTCGCCGCGGCCGGCGACGTGGTCCTCGACCAGGCGCGCCACCGGCTCCGGCCGCACGAAGTCGTGGAGCGGCCCGCGCGGCAGCAGCCGCTCGCGCACCGCGCCGGCGAGGCCGCCGCGGAACCAGGCGCCGAGCGGCACGCCGAAACCCGCCTTGCCGCGCTCCAGGATCGACGGCGGCAGCAGGCCGCGCAGCGCCCGGCGCAGCAGCCGCTTGCCGCGGCGGAACGTGATGCGCTGCGCGTCCGGAAGCGACGCCCCGAACTCGACGAGCGCCGTGTCGAGGAACGGCGCGCGCAGCTCGAGGCCCACGGCCATCGAGGTGCGGTCGGCCTTCACCAGCAGGTCGTCGGGCAGGTAGGTTTCGAAGTTGAGTTGCAGCAGCCGTGCGAGCGGGCTCTGCGCGGCAGCGAGCTCCAGCGGCGAGCGGTACGAGTGCAGCACCACGTCGCGCGCAGCCTGCTCGAGCAGCGACGGCGCCACCCACTCGGCCAGGTCCTCGGTGAAGAGCCCGATCCACGAGAAGTAGCGCTCCGCGAACGGCAGCGCGCCCGCTTCCGCGAAGCGCTGGGCGAAGCGCAGCGGGTGGCGGCGGTCCGCCGGCTGCGGCAGCGCGCGGCCGACGGCGCGGGCCAGGCGGAACGCGGCCCGCGGCACGCGCTCCGAGAGGTCGCCCGCGATGAAGCGCAGGTAGCCGGCGAACACCTCGTCGCCGCCGTCGCCTGTGAGCGCGACGGTCACGTGTTTCCGCGTCAGCTCCGCGAGCAGCAGCGAAGGCACGGCCGAGGAGTCGGCGAACGGCGCGTCGTGGTGGTGGACCAGGCGGTCGATCAGCTCGATCGACTTCGGCTCGACGACGAACTCGGTGTGGTCGGTGCCGAAGTGGTTCGCGACCGCGCGGGCGTGGGCCCGCTCGTCGTAGGCCGGCGCGCCCTCGAAGCCGATGCAGAACGTCCGTACCGTGCCGCCCGCCTCGGCCATCAGCCCGACCACCGCGGAGGAGTCGATGCCGCCCGAGAGGTAGGCGCCGAGCGGCACGTCGGACACGAGCCGCCGCCGCACCGCGCCGCGCAGCAGGTCTAGCAGGTGCTCGGCCGCCTCGTCCTCGCGCACGGCCGGGCCCGAGCGGAACGCGGCGCGCCAGTAGCGCCGCGGCTCGCTTGCCCCGCGGGCGTCCACGGTCACGAAGTGCGCGGGCGGGATCTGCCGCACGCCTTCGTGCATCGTCAGCGGCGCCGGCACGTAGCCATGGGCCAGCAGCAGCGGCACCGACTCCGACCGCAGCGCGCGCGGCACGGCGGGGTGGGCCAGCACCGCCTTGGGCTCGGAGCCGAAGGCGAACGCGGCCGGCGTGTCCGCGTAGTAGAGCGGCTTCTTGCCGCTGCGGTCGCGGGCCAGCAGCAGCCGCTGGCGCGTGGCGTCCCACAGCGCGAACGCGAACATCCCGTCGAGCTGCGCGACGCACTCGTCGCCATGCTCTTCGTACAGGTGCAGGATCGTCTCGCCGTCGCCCTGGCTGCGGAAGCGGTGGCGCGGCGCCAGCCGCTCGCGCAGCTCGCGGAAGTTGTAGATCTCGCCGTTGAAGACCAGCCACAGCGTGCCGTCCTCGTTCGTCATCGGCTCGTCGGCGGCGGCCGAGAGGTCGATGATCGCGAGCCGGCGGTGGGCGAGGCCGATCGGGCCGACTCGATGCAGCCCCTGGCCGTCGGGCCCGCGGTGGGCAAGACTCTGCGCCATCGCCTCCAGCACGCCGTCCGGCGTGGCGCCGCCCTTGTCGAGGAACCCCGCGATGCCGCACATGGCCGGACCTAGGCCAGCACGTGGTCGGGCGTGTCCTTGCGGGCCTTGCGGCGGACGAGGATCTCGTCCTCCGGCCGCAGCGGTCGCACGACCTTCGCCGGCACCCCGCCGACCAGCGACCCGGCCGGCTCGATCGCCCCCGACAGCACCGAGCCGAGTGCCACGATGCAGCGCTCCGGCAGCTTCGCGCCGGGCGCGACCCGGATCTCGGAGCCCAGGTAGCAGAAGTCGCCGATCTCGATCGGCGCGGTCTGCTGGCGGTTGTGGGTCCACAGCGAGGAGTTGCGGCCGCCGAGGATCACGTTGCGCCCGAGCGTGATGCGGTCGGTGAAGTCGAGCCAGTGGCCCGAGACGATCACGGCGCCGGCGCCGACGTCGATCTCGGAGACCGGGTCGGTGGTGCAGTCGTGGTCGCGGATGGCGTTCAGCACGTTGAGGCGCATCACCCACGAGTAGGTGCGCAGGCGCACCTTGCCGCCGCGGATCAGGTTGAGCGGACCGACCCAGGCCTGCTCGTCGGCGACGAAGCGCTCGCACTGCCACACGGCCGAGAGGTGCCCGATGCGCACGCCCGGGCCGAGCTCCAGCTCGCGAGCGTCGAGGATCGCGAACCCGACCTTCGCAGAGGGCGCGATCCGGTAGCCGAACGCGAGCCGCAGCCAGACCCGCGCCAGCGGCCCGGGGAGCACGGCGCCGAGCGCGAGCCCGGCGAGGCGCAGCGCGCGCATGCGTCAGGCGCCCCGGCGGGGAGGAGTGCGTGGCGGCACCGGCCCGCGCGGCACCTTCGGGTGAGCGGCGGGACGCGCCGCGGGTCCGGCGACCGATGCAGGCGCGGGCGCTGCCGCCGCGGCCGGACGCCCCGGCACTGCCCAGCCCCGCGGCCCCTGCGCGGGCTCCGGGTTACGTCCCACGCGAGGCGCGGTGACCATCGCCTCGCGCATCGCGGCCTTCCGCTTCTGCTTCTCCTCCAGGCCCACGGCCATCAGGATGAAGAAGAACATCGTCACCTGCGTGCGCTGGCGGTAGGCCGTCCCGACGTTGCCCTGCATGACCGAGTACGCCCCGATCAGCGTGGCCGCGAACACGAGCATCGGCAGCGCGGGCCCGAACCGGTTCCGCAGCGCGATCCGCAACCCGACCAGGAACGCCGGCATCAGCGAGTACCAGTACAAGGTCTCCGGCACGGTCAGCGCTTGCCGGAAGCCGGAAATCGCCCAGGGGAACGGCGCGAAAAGGAGGTGCGCCATGCCCACCGGAACCGCGGCGATGGCGCCGGCGGGTGTCGAGATGTCGAGTTCCTGTCCGAATCCGGAATCGGCTCGCGCCAGGTCGGCCCGACGCCGCTGCAGGTCCTGAAGGTCCAGCATCATCTCGAGCTGGCGCTCCGCCGTGGTCGTGCCGACGACTGTCGAGAACGTCGCGAGAAAGATCACGACCAGCACGCTGTTGGTGAGCAGCCCCGCGACGAACCCGCGCTTCTGCCCGAAGATGAACGTGCCGAGCGTCGCGATCACCAGAAAGTAGAAGACATAGAAGCGGAGCGACAGCAGCGCCAGTGCGGCGAGGAGGTACGCGACGATCCAGAAGCTGGTGAAGCGCTCGCGGAGCCGCGTCACCGCCAGCATGGCCACAGCGATCGTCAGGAGGATCGCGGGGTCCTTGTACATCCCCGTGGCCCAGATCACCATGCCCGGGAAGTAGGCCATGAAAGTGGCGGCCCGACGGGCCACCGCGATACCGAACAAGCCCGATGCGAGCTGGTACACGATGAGGATGGCGAGCGTCCCGATCACCGTGTTGACGAGCTGAATCAGGATCTGGTTGCGCCCGAACACGTAGTAGGTGGCGGCTGTGAAGTTGAGCCACCCGTAACCGCTGTCTGTGAAACCGCTCAATCCACTCGACACGGATTCGCCGGCCCAGTACAGGGCTCGTGTCCACGCGTTCGCGTCGTAGAACGCCGAGTCCCCCCAGAAGATGCCGACCTCGAAATCGAACCCGATTGCCAGATTGAGGCCGGCGGCGACGGCCACGCGGAGGGCGAGCGCTCTGCTCAGCAGAGTCGCGAGTGCCTGACCCTCGGCGCCCGGGTGGAGTCTCCGAATTCGCGTTCGCAGGGGCGGCCAAGCCAGCCCAAGCGCCAGGAACGCGACGAAGAAATCGAAAAACGAACTCACGCGACCGCCTGCCGGAAGATCTCCGCCACCCGCGGCCCGTGCACCTCCCCGGAGTACGCCTCTTCAACCCGCCGTCGCGCCGACAACCCCAGCTGCCCCCGGAGGTCACCCTCGAGCAGCAGCCTCTCCAGCGCCGCTTCCCACTCCCGATCGTCCCGCGCGAGGAGCCCGTCAACCCCGTCGCGCACGACCTCGGCATTGACTCCCACCGGGCTCACCACCGGCGGCACCCCCAGCGCCATGTACTGCAGCGCCTTGAGCGCGCACTTGCCGCGCTCCCACTCGGCGTCCGGCAGCGGCATCAGCCCGATGTCGAAGTCGGACAGGTCGGCCACCTCGGTCGCCGACCGCCACGGCCGGTGCTCGACCTCCACACCCTGCGCCTGGAAGCTGCCGCCGCCCACGACGACCAGCTTGAACTCGTGGCGCGCGCGCAGCCGCTCCAGCGCGGGCCGCACGACCGCGAGGTACTGCTCCGTGGAGAAGCTGCCCGTCCAGCCGATCACCGGCACGCGGTTCTGCCGGGGCGGCAGCGGCCGGTACGTCGCGGTCTCGATGGTCGTGGGCACGATGTCGACGTTCCGATTGTAGCGAAGCGCCCAGTCGCGCAGGTACGGGTTCCCCGCCATCACCCGCCGCGCCCCGCGCGCCAGCGCCCGCGTCTTGCCCGGGAAGCGCAGGTACGAGAAGTAGCGGTTCGACGGGCTGACGTAGCGCACCCACACCGCGTCGTCGAAGTCGAACACGTAGGGCACCCCGGCGAGTCGCAGGATGCGCTCGGCAATCGCCGGCCCGAACAGCGCCGTCTCCCGGAAGACGTACACGAGGTCGTACTCGCGGGCCCGGAACGCCTCCCCCAGCCGCCGCGCCAGCGCCTGCAAGACGTGCCCCGCCTTGGTCAGCACGGCTCCCCGCCGCTGCAGCACGGACACGAGCCCCGCGTCGGAGAAGGGCGAGTAGACGATCTCGATCCCCTCCCGCTTCAGGTACGGCTCCCACTGCTCGATCCGGAAGCGCTGGCCGGGCGACGTGTCGACCGCCTGGGGCACCCAGGCCAGGACCCTCACTGCACGAGGCCGGCCGACTTCAGCTCGGCGAGGCCGCGCTCGACCGCGTCGTCCGCCTTCTCGCCGCGGCACCACTCGACCAGCGCCGGCACGCCCTCCTCAAGCGTGTGCTCAGAGCGGAAACCGAGCACCGCCGCGGCCCGCGACGGGTCCGAGAAGCAGTGGCGGATGTCGCCCGCCCGGAACTTGCCGAGCAGCTCGGGCTGCACCGCGACGCCGAGGTGCGCGGCCAGCGCCCGGCCCACGTCGAGCACGCTGGTGCGGCGACCGGTGCCGACGTTCAGCACGTGCTCGCCCGCCCCCTTGAACTCGGCGGCGAGCTGGATCGCCCGCGCCACGTCGCGCACGTCGATGAAGTCGCGGCTCTGCAGGCCGTCCTCGAACACCAGCGGCGCGCGGCCGTTGAGGTAGCGCGAGAGGAAGATCGCCGCCACGCCCGTGTAGGGGTTGTTGAGACTCTGCCGCGAGCCGAACACGTTGAAGAAGCGCAGCGCGAAGGTGGGAATGCGGTACGCGCGCCCGAAGGACACGCACAGGTCCTCCTGGTGCTTCTTGGTCGCCGCGTAGACCGAGGCGATCTCCGCGGGCTTGGTCTCCGGCGTCGGCTGCGGCTCGAGGTCTCGCCCGCAGCCGGCGCAAGGCACCTCCCAGATGCCCGCCTCCAGCCGCGCCGTGGTGCGCTCTCCCGCCAACGAGCCGCCGCAGCCCGGGCAGCGGTAGGCGCCTTCGCCGTACAGGCTCATCGAGCTGGCCACGACCAGCTTCTTCACCCGGTCGCGCCGCGACACCAGCAGCTCCAGCAGCATCCCGGTGCCGTTGCCGTTGGTGTGCGTGTAGTAGTGCGGCTGGTACATCGACTGCCCGACGCCGACCGTCGCGGCCAGGTGGACCACCGCCTCGACGCCTTCGAGCGCCGCCTCGAGGTCCAGCCGCACCGTGACGTCGCCGTGCAGGAAGCGCACTGCGCCGGCCTTCAGGTGCCCCTCGAGGTGCCGCGGCGCCGTGGCTCCCGCGCCGTGCACCTGCGGGTCGAGGTTGTCGAGCACGGTCACGCCGTGCCCGCGCGCGACCAGCCGGTCGACGAGGTGGGACCCGATGAACCCGGCGCCGCCGGTGACCAGGATGCTCATGACCCTACCTCACTCCTCTGCTGTAAGCCGCCGAGACGATAACCCGCCGGCGGCAGGCTCGCGATCTCGGCGCCTATCCCTGGGAGACGGTCGCAGCGTCCAGGACACCCGCCAGCTCTTGCGCCATCGCCTCGCGCGAGAGGGCTCGGCGTGCCGGGGCCGAGACCTCGAACGTCTCTATCTGACGCAGGGCAGCGACGATTTCGGTGTCACCCCAGGCTCCCAGGCCCGCCCGCGCCTCCTCGACGAGTCGCCTGGCCTCGAAGTGACGTGGTGCACACACGAACACGGGTCGATTCGATCCCACGTACTCGTAGAGCTTGCCCGCCACGCTTGCCTCGCCGCCGCGGGTCTCCCACGCCAGTACGAGCAGCGCGGTCATCGTCTGCATCTCGAGTTGCGCGTCGGGGTGAGTCAGTGGCCTCCGGACGGACACGAGGTCTCGGAGGTCAGGCGGAACAGCGATTTCGGCGCCCCCGCCACCGCCGGGGGCCAGGAAGAACTCGACCCTCCACGGGTGCCCCGCCTCGCGCAGAGTCCGAAGCGGCTGCCACAACCGCTCCGGGTGCTGAAAGTTCGGGTCCACCCGGCCGAAGTAGCCGAGCGTCCGCTCTCTGACGGGTGCACCCGATCGGCCAACGGGGTCCCAACCGTTGCGTACACACCGAACATCCCTGTGGCTCGCCCTCGCGATCGATTCTGCGACGCCCTCGGTGTTGGCGCTTGCGGCGGCGGCCGATTCGAGGAGGTACTTGGTCAAGCGGTCGATCAGCCAGCGACTCAGGGGGTCCCAACGCGCGAGAAGGTACTCGGACCACTGATCCCGGAAGTCCGGAACCCACGGCACGCCCAACCTGGCGAGCGCATGCCCCACGAAATGAACGGACTCCGGAGGCGAAGTCGACCAGGCAACGTCGAAGGGCCGATCGCCATGGAGCTTCCTGCCCAGCCCAGACGCTGGCCGTATCCAGCTGCGCTGAAGGTCCGGGAAGCCCTTCCACTGGCCGAGGACCTGTCGCAATCGGCTGATGGGCCGGGACACGGCTGGCCCGGACGGGCTCTCCGCGTACGCGGGACGCAGCTCGCCGGGGCGAATCAGTCCCGGGCAGGCGGCGCGATGGACGATTGCTCCCGACTCGCGGGCTGCCGGCTCGAGATCCGGGCAGTACTCACCACCCCGGTCGCCCGGCCCGGTCAGCACGTGAACCTCGTGCCCGGCACGTGTCCACTCTCGTGCCATTCCCAGGGGGCGCATCGATCCGATTCGGCCGATGGGTGGCCAGTTCCAGGAGATGATCAGGATGCGCATCGAGGCGAAGCCTTCCCGGGCTCTCCCAGCAGTTCGCGATAGATCTCGAGGTACCGCGGAACGACCACCGTCTCGAGAGCAGCGTGTGCCTTCGCCACGGAGCGGCAGCGTTCTGCCAGCCCTGGTTCCTCGAGAAGCGTCTCCAGGGAGGCGACCGCCGAATCGTAGGCCGAGTCGTCCAGGCCCGCGACCACGACGCCAACACGCTCACGGCAGATCAGGTTGGAGTAGTCGCCCGCGCCCGGGGTCGAGACGATGGGCAGGCCACACGCCAGGTACTCGCCGTTCTTGATCGGGGAGCTGGCCAACTGGGAAGGGGCGGGTTTCCGAAACGAGATGGCAGCATCGGCTGCCGAGAGCCACTCAGGCACCTCCTCGCGGCCAGCACTGCGAACGTCGATCGACAGCCCCCGGTTGCGCGCTCCTCGCTCAAAGGCCTCCGCGGGATCGGGGGTCAAGACCAGTAGGCGCCACCGCTTCGTGCTCACATGCGCGAGCCGTTTCGCGAAATCCAGAATGGCATCGGTGAGGTACCACCCGCCGGACTTGCCGACATAGATCAGAACCCGATCCTGCGGGGCCGCCTCGAGCTCTGAACGCCTGCGTTCGCGGGCCACCGGATCGCGCCCGAAAAGCCGCATGTCGACGCCGCACGGGAGCACGGTGACGGGGTGGCGAGCCAGAGAGTCGATCTCCGTCCGTCGCGCCTCGGTCAGGACCGCGACTCGATTGGCGGTGCGCAGCGCTCGCGCCTCGACCCAACCGGCGAGCCGGTGTGGGGCCGAGCCGGCCGACCAGAGGCCCGCGTCCACGTATTCCTGCGAGAGCGGCCCGTCGGCATCGGCGAAGAACTGGGCGCTGCACAGGGGCAACGCGCCCTGGGCGATCGCGCACGGGATTGAGCCACGGCCGTGGATCAGCCGGGCGCCGTTCGCTCGAGCCCACGCCCCCACCCTGAGAGCCCCACGCGCGATGTCCCACGCGGTCGAGAGAACGGCAGGCGTCTTGGTGTAGTCCAGGGGACGCCACACGATTCCCAAAGCAGCGAGGCGTTCCCTTTCGGCCGTCGCCTCCGCCGCCGAGAGCCGCCATCGTCGCTGCTCGAAGGTGAGAAGACCGACCCGCCAGCCTTCGCGAGCCAGTGCCTCGAGAGCCGGAAGGGACTGGCTCCGTGTGAGCGGGTCTCGGAGCGACCAGTACACGATGTAGATGGCGTCCAGGGCGGGTCTCACTTCGGATTCAGCTCCAGCCGGCCCCGCCGGAAGTCGACGTAGCCCGCAACGCAGGCGGCGTCGGCCACGGCCAGGAGGATGCCGGCCCGCAACACTCGGGCGGGCGTCACGGTCCCGGCCTCGGGCGGAACACTGAGACGCCGCGCGAGGACAGTCCGGAGCAGCCGCGCACCTGCAGCAGCTGCGAGGACGCCCCATCCGACGGGCCAAACGAAGCCGAGCCCAGCGAGCAGCAGAAGGACCGCGTGCATCGCGAGGATGCGCTGGTGCCAGGAGTGCGTCAGTCCCGCGGCAGCGTGGTGAGCCGAGTAGAGCCGCAGCCGACGGAAGACCGCCTTCGGACCAGCTGGCAGGGTCCACTGGATGCGGGCTGCTGGCGCCCACGCGACCCCCGCGCCCCGGCGCGCCAGCGTCTCGAAGAACAGCAGGTCTTCGGCTGCCCTCAGTTTTTCGGGAAAGCCGCCGACGGCGGAGAACGTCGCACGACGCACGAGCGAACTCGCGATGAAGGGGGGCCTGCACCCCGTCACGGTGTCCCGGGGGGACACGATGGCGAGAGCCTGGGCGGCATCCCATTCACCGCGGATGAAGGGATCGTAGTCGCCGTAGACAACGTCTGTGTGCGGCGCCAAGTCCCTTGCCGACAGCAGAGCGGCCAGCCACCCCGGGTCGGCCACACAGCCCGCGTCGATGAAGGCGATCCACGGCTGCTCCGAGGCGGCAGCGCCCAGGTTCCGGGCCCGGCCCGGGTAGGCAGGACCACTCTCGACCAGGCGCACGCCCCTTTCCGCGTAGCCGCGAACGATCGATGGAGTGGCGTCCCGCGAGCCCGCGTCGCAGACCACGATCTCCTCGGCTGGACGCGACTGGGCCAGCAGCGAATCGATGAGGGCTGCGATCGACCGAGCCTCGTCGCGGGCAGGCACGACGACACACACCCCCGCGGGGGGCGAAGCAGTCACAGGCCGCGGATCATAGCGCCGGAGCCCCGAAGCGCGCGAAGCCGGCCTGGCAACGTGCTATTTTCCGGTTCCGCAAATGCCCGATTCCGAGGCCGACACCACCCCACCCATGACAGTGATCGAGCCCTCGCGGGGATGGCCGACCCTCGGCCTCGGAGAGGCCTGGAAAGCCCGGGAACTCGTCGCGTTCTTTGCATGGCGCGATGTGCGCGTCCGCTATCGCCAGACCTTCCTCGGGGTCAGTTGGGTGGTGCTCCAGCCCCTGCTGGCCGTGGTGCTCTTCGCGGTCCTGTTCGGGCGGGTCCTCAAGCTGCCCTCGGGTGGGGCGCCGTATGCCGTGTTCGCTTGCGCGGGCCTGGTGCCCTGGCAGTTCTTTGCCGCGGTCACGACGCGATGCGCGCAGAGCCTCGTCTCGAACGCGAGTCTCCTCACCAAGGTCTACTTCCCCCGGGTTGCCGTTCCGCTCGGGGCTGCGCTGGCCGCGCTGCTGGACTTCGCTGTCGGGCTCGTCGTCCTGCTCGCCATCTCGATCTGGCACGGAATCACCCCGGAGCCATCGCTTCTCTGGCTGCTTCTGGCGATCCCGCAAGCTGCGCTGGCGGCGGTGGGCGTGGGGCTCTGGGTCGGTGCCGCCAACGTACGCTTCCGTGACGTGGGCCAGGCTCTGCCGTTCGTGATCCAGCTCAGCATGTTCGTGACCCCGGTGCTCTATTCGATCGGTGATCTCCCCGACCGCGTGCAGCTCGTGATGGCCATCAACCCGATCACGGCGGGGTGCGAACTCACGCGGATGGCCATCCTGGGGCGAACGACGGCCGGCCCCGAGGTGCTGTGGCTGTCCGCGGCCACGGGCTGGGCGCTGTTCGTGAGCGGCATGCTGTTCTTCCGCCACGCCGAGCGCAGTTTCGCGGACACGATATGAGCCCGGAGAGAGGCCCGGTGATTCGCGCTCATCGCCTGGGCAAGCGCTACCTGCTCGGGGCGCAGCGCCCGGCCGACACGCTGATGGATGCCTTCTCCTCCCTGTTCCGCCGCGGCGTGCCCCCCGATCCGCTGTGGGCGATCCGGGAGGCGTCGTTCGAGGTGGGGCGCGGCGAAGTCGTCGGTATCGTGGGCCACAACGGCGCCGGAAAGTCGACGCTGCTGAAACTGCTGTGCCGTATCACGGAGCCCACGGAGGGCCGAGCCGAGGTGGCCGGCCGCGTCGGCTCGCTGCTGGAAGTCGGCACCGGCTTCCACCCCGAGCTGACCGGACGCGAGAACGTGGCCCTGGCCGGGGCGATCCTCGGCATGACGCGGGCCGAGATTCTTCGCAAGTTCGAAGCGATCGCAGCATTCGCCGAGGTCGACCGCTTCCTGGATACTCCAGTCAAGCACTACTCCTCAGGGATGTACGTGCGGCTTGCCTTCTCGGTGGCGCTGCATCTCGAACCCGAGATCCTGCTGGTCGACGAGGTCCTCGCCGTCGGCGACGTGCGCTTCCAGCAGAAGTGCCTCAAGGCCGTGCGCGAGTTGACCCGCAGCGGGCGCACGATCCTGCTGGTGTCGCACAATCTGGCCGCGATCCAGAGCGCCTGCACCCGTGCCCTCCTGCTCGAGGACGGCCGCGTGGCGGCCGACGGTCGGCCGGCGGAGGTGCTCGAACGCTATCGGCTGTCGCTGGAGCGACGCCAGGCAGCCCCATCCACTGCGGCCGGCCCTGTCGTGATCCGGCGGGTCGAGGTGATGACCGCTGACGGCGTCGCAACCCGGGTAGCCCGGTTCGCCGAAGCGCTACGGGTGCGTATCGAGGTCGAGGCACGCGACCGCATCGATCGCCCGATGATCAACCTTGGCCTCAAGCGTGGTGACGGCGTGATCATCTGCAACTTCAGCAACTGGTACGACGACTTCCGCATCGACTTTCTGGAGGGGTCTTGCGTGCTGGAGGGGTGGTTGCCACCGCTGCGGCTGGTGCCGGACCACTACGAGGTCCACGCCCACGTCTGGCACTGGGGCGGCAGCCATACCGAGGGAAACCCGGAGGCGTCCCGGGCGCTGACGGGAGGGGCTTTCGGGGAGCTCCGCGTCGACGGTCCCGCCCTGAACTGGCACGACGGCGTGTTCCAGGTCCCTGCTCGCCGGTGGGAGTTCAAGCGGGGCGGCACCGTCCAGGTGCAGGACGGGATCGACGAGAACTCGCTGGCAGCGGCGTTCGAGGGCCTGGGATGACGATGCTGGAACGATGCCGCCTGATCGACCTGCCCAAGATCCATGACCAGCGCGGAAACCTCACGTTCGTCGAGGGTTCGCGACATGTTCCGTTCGAGATCCGGCGCGTGTATTACCTCTACGACGTTCCCGGTGGCGCGAGTCGCGCGGGACACGCACACCGCGGCATGGAGGCTGTGCTGATCGCCATGTCGGGGAGCTTCGATGTCCACCTCGACGACGGGCAACATCGCCGTGTGTTCCACCTCAATCGCTCCTACCATGGGCTCTACGTGGCTCCGATGATCTGGCGGGAGATCGACAACTTCTCGTCGGGCTCGGTATGCCTGGCTCTGGCCTCGACCGTGTACGACGAGAGCGACTACTACCGCGACTACGAGGAGTTTCGCAGGGCGCTGAGCGACCGCTAGTCCGGGAAGAGCCGGGCGAACAGTGCGTTGAGCCGGTCGCGTTGCCTGAGCGCATCGTGGTTCTGGATCACGTGATCACGCAGGCGGCGGCCGCGGCTGACGAGCGCCCCCGGATCGGAACACAGATCCAGCGTGCGGGCGGCGAGGCCGGCAACGTCTCGCGACGACTCGAAGACTGAACCGGGCTGCACCGGGTAGCCCCCGAGATTCCAGAACAACAACGGAAGTCCGGCAGCCGCGAGTTCGAGGCTCGCGTACCCCACGAAGTCGCCGAGGGAGGGCATCCAGCCGAGAGCGAGGCCATCCGCGAGAACCGAGGACAGGTCCTTGCGGTGCCCCTCGAACGACACCGCCTGTTCGAGCCCGAGGTAGCGCAGCATCTGGCCGTACGCCGCGGAGTCGCCTCCGCCATAGACGTGCAGGCGTGCGTCAACGTGCCCGCGCAGGACATGGAGAGCGAAGAGGAAGGGTTCCAGCGGCTTCTCCGGAGAGAGCCTCGAGAAGTACCCGATCCTCAGTGGGCTCCCTGCGGGTGGAGAGTAGGTTTCGGGATGCTCCTCAGTTCTCAGGAGCAACGGCAACAATTCTCGATCCACTGTCGCCCAGGGAGTCGGCGCCAGATCGTGGGACTGGCTGGGGTCCATCAGGACGAGCTTCGTCGCCTCCCCAGGCAGAACGGTAGTGAAAGGGAAGCGGGCGTACTGGGCAGAATGCGACATGTGGAAGAGCGCTGTCGGCACGCCCCCGATCCACTCGCGGATGGCACGATAGTTCTCGATCAGGAACACGACCAGCCCATCCGCAGTGCCCAGGCGCCCCCGCAGGCTATCGCCCAGCCTGTTGCGGGCAGTCACTTCCCAGCGCCCGCGGAATCGCAAGGGCATCCAGTGCGGAACCCGGGGCCAAGGGTCAAAGCGCTCGACGCAGGTACCTCCAGCGTGCAGCAGCCGCTCGAAGTGCTGCTCTGGCTCATGGGTCCCGGTGAGTACTCTTACCGAGTAGAGGCTGGGGTCGAGAGCACGAACGAGCTCATAGAGGGCTCTTTCCGACCCCGCCTGGCCGAGGCTGTCCTGGTAGAAGACCAGCCTCTTCATCTGGCGCCGGGCGCTGGCGCCAAGCTGAGCCACAGGAGGCCGTCTCGACAGCGAATCACTGCGCCAGTCGAGGACGACGTGACGGGCTCTCCGGGCTCGACGTCACCGTCGACCGTTGCATCGACCGGCTGGCAATCGATCACGGGCCGCCCGCGCCACGTCGGGAGCTGTCGCGGCTCGAACCGCAGCGAGCGGAGAAGCCCCAGAGCCTCGGCGACCGACAGGGTTCCCAGGTCGTCCACTCGCGTCTGGGAGAAGTCTATCGACCTCCGGTCGAAGTATTCGCTGGTCGGTGGTTGCGGTGCGTGCGGCTCCTCGCCGGCCACGACTCGTGCGAGGTTTCTCCGGAAGACCTCGAAGCCAAGCCGGTGACACAGCTGGTAGAGATCGAACGCGCCAAGGAACGGCCAGAGAGGTATGGACTCACTGTCGACGATGTCGCCATCGTCGATCCCTGCCGTCAAGACGTGAAGCGTGACCCCTGCGCGGGACTCTCCTCGGCGCAGCGCCCAGACTCCGGGGTAGCAGCCTCGATAGCTTGGCAGGAGCGAGAAGTGCAGGTTGTAGGCGCGCGCACCCCCCAGGGCAGCGGGCCGAATGATGCGGTCGTACTGCAGCGAGAAGAGGATGTCCCGCGGCCCCAAGCCCGCGTCTTCGACCCGGCCGCGAATCGGGACACCGAGTTCCGTCGCGCGCTTCTTCAGCGAGGGCTCCCACGTGTCGGCACCCGTGTCGGACGAAACCGGAACGACATCCACGGCCCCAATCCCTAGCAGCGGCGCGACGTTCACGAGATACGCGACAGCCGAACACGCCACGGACCCCTTTCCACAGATCGTCGCTTTGGGCTCGGTGGACTCTGGCATCTGGCCAGTTTCGCGCAAGACCTTCGATGGTGGAAACTCCGGTTCGGCACCTGCAGGAGGCCGCCTGAGGATTCTGGTCGTCAACAATCGTTTCCCGCCACACATCACCGGCGGCTACGAGATGTCTGCCGCAATGGCCGTGCAGGGCCTGCGGGAGCGAGGGCATTCAGTCCAGGCTCTCGTGGGCCGCTTCGGGGCCCCCGAGGCGCGAGTGGAAGGCCACGTTTGCCGAACGCTCCGTCGCACGGTTGACTCGCCCGACCCGCTGGCTCTGGCCACCTATGACTGGGCAGACCGGCGCCACCTCGCCAGGTTGCTCGACCGGTTTCAACCCGAGCTGATCTCCATCTGGAACCTCGAGGGCATCTTCCCAGGCGTCCTCCGGACCCTGCAGGAATCTGGTCGCCCCACGGTCTATCACTTGCACGACCTGTGGCTCCCCTTCCACGAGCATTGGACCGACGAGTGGCGACGCTTCTGGCAGTCGCCTGCGGGCTCCCCGTGGCGGGCGTTGCCGAAGCAGATCGCAGCGGTGGTCTTGCGCGCGAGCGGACATCTGGTTCACCGTCCACCGGAGACGCGCCGACTGGGCAATGCCGTGTTCTGTAGCGAGTTCGCCAGGCGTTACCACCAACAGAACGGCATCGAGGCGCTGAACTCGCGGGTCATCTACAGCGGCGTCGAGGTCGGCCGCCAGCGACCCGTCAGCCCTCCGGAGGGTTCCTCGGCGGCGCTGCGGCTACTCTACGTCGGGCGTTTCGTGCCGGAGAAAGGTGCTGACGTGGTGGTCGCTGCCCTCCGGTCGCTCGCCGAGCAGGGCCGTACCGACGTGACGCTCACGTTGCTCGGGGTGGTTCCTCCTGACCGGAGCTACTTCGAAGCCCTGGCCCGCGATGCCGGCGACCCCCTTCTGGGGAATCGCGTCCGGTTCCTGAAGCCCGAGGCAAACGAGCGCATGGACGCCGTCTACGCCCAACACGACGCGCTCGTGTTCGCCTCCGTTCGAGAAGGGCTCCCCAGAACCGTGATGGAGGCGATGGCCTGCGGACTGGCCATCGTCTCCACAGCAGCCGGCGGAACGGCCGAGATCGTGCGTCACGAGGACAACGCGCTGGTGTTCCCGGTCGGGGACCACAGGACTCTTGCCGACCTCCTCTTGCGACTGCTCGATCAGCGTGGGCTGGTGGAGAAGCTCGGCAGGGCCGCTCGTGATGACGCGCGGGCGCGTTTCGATGTGAAGAGAACGGTCCAGGAAATCGAGGCCTTCTACGTGTCTGTCGTGGCCACTGCCTCGACGACCTGACGTCGTGCGCGGGCAACGATGCCGTTCGGACCCTTCTTGAGGTGCAGGATCTCGAGGCCGGCTTCCCGCAGCCAGTCCCGGATCGAGTCGATGTGCTGAGGCTGGTCGTAGACCGGGGCGAGCAGGTCGAAGGTGTCCAGCACCGCCCACTCCTGGAGCTGTCGGTCGTTCAGGGGCAGCGTCCCCTTGTAGTCCATGATCGGAATCCAGTGGACGAGCACTCCGGCATACGGGAGGGCCGCTCGCTCCAGGAACCGCCTCACCGGCAGAAAGAGGGGCACCAGCAGCCGAACGGCCCTGAACAGGGTTCGTCGCGGCACGCGCGCGAGCCACCGCCGCCACCTGTACCGCGGATGCGAATCCGGTCGGCGCGCCTCCAGGTCGTAGACGTCGAAGGCGAGTTCTCCTCCGGGCCGGACGAACCTCGCCAGACTCTCGATCGCGGCACGGACATCCGGGCAGTGCTGCACCACCCCCAGACACACGACGCGATCGAAGGTCTCTTCCGCGAAGGGAATCCGGTAGATGTCGGCCCGGAGCAAGTGCAGGCTGGCGCACGGCCCGTTGTTCGCGGCGTTGGCCCGGACGGCGTCACTGAGGTCGAAGCTGAAGACCTGGGCGCCCGTCGAGAGCAGGATCTCCGTGAACCTGCCGGCTCCCGACCCTGCCTCCAGGACTCTTTCGCCGTCCAGCCTTTCGGGCCACCCGGTTGCCTCGAAGAAGCGCTGCCGGCTGATCCTCGTACCGTTGAACCGGTCGATCTGCGTGCGACGAAAGTGGTTCCACTGAAGGCCGAAGTTGTCCGCGTAGGTACCCATCGAGGCGCCGAGTCTATCGCGAGCCGCGACGGGACGACGTGGTATCGTGCCCGCGTGATGTGCCTCGCGCCCATGGCAGCCGCCCACCCCCTCGATCGTCACTGACTCGATGTGCGGGATCGCAGGCGTCTGGTATCGCGACGGAGCCCTCCCTACTCCGGAGTCGCTCGCTGCGGTATCCCAGAAGTTGGCGCGACGGGGACCTGACGGCGAGGGATTTCATCGCGAGGCCGGCCTGGGCCTGGTGCATCGACGCCTGGCGATCATCGACCTCAGTTCCCGCGGCGCGCAGCCGATGGCGGTCGATGGAGGTCGGTTGTGGCTGGTCTTCAACGGCGAGATTTACAACTACCAGGAGCTTCGACGGTCACTCGAGGGGAGGTTCCACTTCGAGTCCGGCTCGGATTCCGAGGTCATCCTGCGGCTGTACGACGCACACGCGGACGAGCCTCTGGGCTTGCTGCGCAAGCTCCGCGGGATGTTCGCGTTCGCCCTGTGGGATGGCCAGCGCCGACGACTGCTGTTGGCGAGGGACCGCTTCGGAATCAAGCCCCTTTTCGTTCACGAGTCGAAAGCGGGCGTCTTTTTCGGTTCTACTCTCGACGCTCTCACGGCATTCAGCGAGGTCCCCCGGCAACTCGACGCCACCACCCTGTTCGATCAACTGAGCCTGATGTGCCCCCCGGGGCCCCACTCGTGCATCGCTGGGATACGTCAGATCGAGCCTGGCACCGCGATGATCGTCGAGGGCGGTGGCTCTCGAGAGCGGCGCTATTGGCAGTTGACGCTGCCGGAGGCCCGCTGGCTCGAGCCGGCGACCGCAGCCGCGGCGCTGGAGCCGAAGCTCGCCGAGGCGGTGGGGTTGCACCTGGTCGCCGACGTCGAGGTCGGGGCCTTTCTCTCGGGAGGCATCGACTCCGGGCTGGTCACTGCATACGCGAATCGCATTGCCCAGCGTCCGCTGCGGACGTTCTCCGCGATTTTCCCGGGCGACGAAGCCGACGAGAGCCCGTGGGCCCGGGAGGCGGCGGAGCGCCTCGGGTCCCCACACACAGAGGTGAACGTCGCCGGCTCGCTGCTGGACGACTTCGAAGACGTGGTCGCCGCAATGGACCAGCCGCTCGGCCTCGAGAGCGCGGTTCCTCTCTTCCGAATCGCTCGCGCAGCCTCGCAGCGCCTGAAGGTCGTGCTCACTGGTGACGGCGGGGACGAGGTCTTCGCGGGCTACAACAGGCACCGCCATGGCTTCGGCAGCCTGTCCTGGAAGGTGGCGTGGATTCCCGAGGCTCTGCGCCCGGTTGCCTTCCGCCTCGGCACCGTGGGGCTTCCCTTGTTGATGCCGCTGCTCGGCTCCCGGGCCGTGCGGGCCCAGTACCTCCTGGGGACGCTCGTTCGAGACTTGCCCTCCGAGTACCTGGAACGCATTCGGGTCCTGAGCCCCGCGATGGCCCGGGCGCTCCTGCGTCCCGACCTTCGCGCCGCCGTCGACGGCGAGCGCCACCTCCGACGCATTCGGGAACTCTGGGGGGCATGGCCAGAGTCCGCTCGGCTGCACAGGCTGCTGGCCGTGGACCTGTCGACGACGCTCGTCGACGAGATGATGGCGAAGTCCGACCGCATGACAATGGCCTGGGGACTCGAAGGCCGCGTCCCGCTCCTGGATCACGAACTCGTGGAGGCCGCGTTCGGCGTCGCTCCCGAGGCTCTGTGCTCGGAAACCCTCGGCAAGCTCCCGCTCCGCCAACTGGCAGCCGCGCCCCTGGGCCAGCAGGCCGCGACCCGGCGCAAGTACGGGTTCGGGACCTCGTTGGGTCGAGATCTTCGTGCACCGGGCGCAAGCACTCGTCTGGAGAGGCTGCTCGAGCGCGCGCTCGAGCCGGGCCTTTTCCAGCGAGATGCAGTCAGTCGCCTGCGCGCGCGGGCCGAGAGCGGCGATTCCGCCGACCTGGGCGGGCTCATGGCAGTGTTGACCGCGGGACTCTGGGCGAGCCAGCGCGGCCTCAAGGCCTGAAGCTGCTTGCCCAGGCTGTGCTAACGTCAGCCACTTCTTCCCCATGCGCCCCCGCGTCATCCCTTGCCTGCTCCTCCGCGGGCGCGGCCTCGTCAAGACGGTTGGTTTCAAGGCGCCACGCTACATCGGCGACCCGATCAACGCAGTTCGCATCTTCAACGAGAAGGACGTGGACGAACTGGTCGTGCTCGACATCACGGCTTCCGTCGAGGACCACGCCCCACCCGTGAATTTCGTGCGCGAGCTGGCAGCGGAGTGCTTCATGCCGCTGGCCTACGGGGGCGGCGTGCAGAACGTCTCTGCTGCCGAAAGCCTCTTCGCGGCAGGAGTGGAAAAGGTAGTCGTGAATACGGCCGCCGTTGAACGCCCCGGTGTCATCGAGGAACTGAGTCGCCGTTTCGGTTCGCAGAGTGTCGTCGCTTCGATCGATGTCGGGCGATCGTTCTGGGGTCGCGAGAGGGTTGTCATCCGAAGTGGACGGACCGCGACCAGGCTGTCGCCGGTGGACCACGCACGCGCGGTCGAGTCACGGGGGGCCGGCGAGATCTTCCTGACGAGCGTTCCGCGCGACGGAACGGGCACGGGGTACGACCTCGATCTCATCAAGCGCGTTTCGTCCGCCGTGACAGTGCCCGTCGTGGCCTGCGGAGGTGCGGGTCGCGTGGAGCACCTGGCTGAAGCCGTACGGGCGGGAGCGAGCGCCGCCGCCGCGGGCAGCCTGTTCGTTTTTTCGGGCCGGCGGAACGCCGTATTGATCAACTATCCCTCACCTGACGAGCTCGACGCGGTGTTTGCATGAATGTCGAACGACGGATCTGCTCGCGGTGCGTGATGGACACCACGGATCCCGAGATCCGCTTCGACGCGGACGGGCTCTGCCAGTACTGCCACGAGCACTCCGAACGAGTCGCCTCGCGCGTATTGACTGGCGACGCCGCCCGGGAGCGGCTTCAGGCGGAGGTCACCGCGATCCGCCAGGCTGGCCAAGGGCGCCCCTACGACTGCGTGATCGGCGTCAGTGGAGGAGTCGACAGTTCCTGGGTCGCGGTCTGCGTCAAGCGACTGGGGCTGCGCCCCTTGGCCGTGCATCTCGACAACGGCTGGAACTCGGAGATCGCCGTCGGGAACATCCACCGCCTGCTCCGGGCGCTCGACATCGATCTCCATACCCACGTGATCGACTGGGAGGAGTTCCGCGACCTTCAGCTTGCTTTCCTGCGTGCTTCGACACCTGACGCCGAGATCCCGAGCGACCACGCGATCGTCTCCCTTCTCTATGGGACGGCGGCACGCCGAGGGATCAAGACGGTGATCCCCGGGTACAACTCGCGGACCGAGACCCACCTGAGTCCAGCCTGGTCCCGGGGACATTTCGACTGGCGGTACATCTCGTCGGTCCACCGGCTGTTCGGCGGGCGTCCCCTGCGGACGTTCCCCCACATGGGCCTGCTCCGTCGCAGCCTGTGGCTGCGGCGCTGCCGGACTCTGGACCTTCTCGACCTGGTCGAGTACTCGCCAGCGGCCGCGCGCACCGAGTTGCAGCGGGACTTCGGATGGCAGAGCTATGGCGCCAAGCACTGCGAGTCTGTGTACACCCGGTTCTATCAGGGCTACATCCTTCCGCGGAAGTTCGGGTTCGACAAGCGCAAGTGTCATCTTTCCAGCCTCATCTGCGCCGGTGAGGTCTCGCGCGATCAGGCGCTCGCGATTCTGGCCGAGCCGCCCTACCCCGTCGCGGAACAGGAGCGTGATCGAGCTTACGTCGTCAAGAAGCTGGGCTTGAGCGAGGGAGAGTTCGACGCGATCATGTCTGCGTCGCCGAAGCAGTTCTGGGACTACCCGTCCTACGAACGCCTCTTTCGAGTTCCGCTGGTGGGTCGCTTTCAGGCGCTCTACAGAAAGGTCGTGCATTGAGCCTGGGACGCCCCCTCAGGATCTGCGTCGTCGGACACTCTGGCGATATCCATATCCGGACTCGCAGCCGCTGCTTCGCAGAGCGAGGGCACCATGTCACGTTGCTGACCGATCAGCTCTACGGCGTACCGGGCGTCAATGAAGTCGTTCCCACCATTCACTGGCCGCAGATCCCGAAGCTCCGTGTCCTTGGCGAACTCCAAGGTTATCGCGAGGCCCTTCGCGAGGCCCGACCCGATGTCGTCCACGTTCACTACGCCCATCGGATCCCGGCGTGGATGACGGGCTGGATCGGGCCACGCCCTCTCGTCGTCAGCCTCATGGGAGGCGATCTCCTCTTCGACGAGCGAGGCGATCACTCGCCGCGGCGGCGGGCCTTGACCTGGCACCTACTGCAGCGAGCCGACCTGATCACGGTGAAATCCGACCACATGTTTCCACGGCTCGGTTCGCTCGCCGAGAAGGCCACGCGGGTGAGTTGGGGCATCGATCGCAAGGCATTCCAGCGCGTCGATGCCTCACCCCTTCGAGCCGCACTCGGCCTGGAGAAGCGGCGTCGAGTCATCTTGAGCCACCGATGCCTGACGCCTCTCTACAACGTCCTGGCTATCGTCGAGGCAATGCCTGCAGTGCTGCTGGATCACCCCGACGCCGTGCTCCTCGTCAGCGAGGCGTCCGCGGATGCCAGCTATGCGGCGGAGGTCCGGGCGGCCGTGCAGCGCCTCGCCCTCTCGGAGCATGTACGATTCGTCGGGGAGATTCCCCACGAGAGGATGGTCGAGTTCCTCAGCCTGGCCGAGGTAGCCGTGGCGGTACCCTCGTCAGACGGACTCCCCCAGTCGCTCCTCGAGAGTCTCGCGTGCGGCACGCCCTCACTGCTGGGGAAGCTCAGCGCCTACGACGAGGTGGTGCGCCATGGCGAGAGTGTCTGGCTCGTGGCGATCGACACTGCCTCGATCGCGGCGGGCCTGAACCGGCTGCTGGGTGATGGCGACCTTCGCGCCCGCCTCGTCGAGGGGGGACACGCGGTCGTCGTTCGCGAGCATGATTTCGCCGAGCAGGTCACGCGCGTGGAGGGGCTGTATCGTGATCTCCTCGGGACGCCGCCGAAGGAGCAACCTTCGCGGCTTGCATTACTCCGATGCCTCGTGACCGGCCACCCCGGCAGCTAGAGGGGTCACGTGCTCGCCATCGTCGATACGGGCGTCGCCAATGTCGGCTCGATGCTCAACATGTTCCGGCGCCTCGGAGTCGCAGCGGAGATCACGCGGGAGGCGGCCCAGATCGCGGAATGCGACGGAGTGGTTCTGCCGGGAGTCGGTGCCTTCGATCCCGGAATGCAGGCCCTTCAGGAATCGGGGTTGGTGCCGGCGCTGGAGCAGCGGGTACTCGGGGACGGCGTGCCACTCCTGGGCGTTTGTCTTGGGCTTCAGTTGCTGACCAGGGGAAGCGAAGAGGGCCGACGGCCCGGGCTGGGTTGGCTCGAGGCTGAGGTCGTTCGTTTCCGCACGCCAGCCGGCCACGCGCCACTCAGGGTGCCACACATGGGCTGGAACGACCTTGCGATCCTGCAAGACCACGCGCTGCTGCGGGGCTTGCCGGAGCGGGAGCGGTTCTACTTCGTTCACTCCTTCCACCTGCGCTGCGGAACGCCAGAAATGGTGCTCGCAACCTGTCGCCACGGGGTTGACTTCCCAGCGGTGGTGGCCCAGGGGCATTTACTCGGCACCCAGTTCCATCCCGAGAAGAGCCTCCGGTGGGGAATGGCCTTGCTCAGGAACTTCGCTGCGCTTGCCGGAGAGAAATCTGCTGGGGCGCCGGAGAGGCAGAACATCTAGGGGAGCGTCATGGTTTGGGTGGTCTTGGCCTGGCTCTACATGGGCTTGCTGTTCCTTGTCCTGGGCGCGCTCGTGACCGGTGCGCTCTCCCGGCTCGACGGCACGGGCCGGTGGCAGCCGAACGCCTTCTTCGTGCCCTGGTTCGGAATGTGCGTCGTGAGCCTGGTCACGACCACGTGGTCGCTTCTCGGCCCAGTGGGACCTGCCTGCCACCTTGCACTCCTGCTCATGGCAGTGGTCGGGCTCGGCCTCGACGCAGTTCGGAGCGAACTGCAGCGTTGCTTTCGAGGTCTCACGTCGATCCCCTCCGTCGCCTGGGCCCTGATCGCCTGGCTCGCGCTCAACCTGGCCTTCGCCGGCACCGATGGCCCTGTCTACAACCTGGATTCGGGCCGCTACCACTTCCAGAACCTGCTGTGGGCCAAAACGTACGGAGCGGTTCCGGGGCTCGCGAACCTGCACGCGCGATACGGCTTCTCATCCTCCTGGTATCTCGTTCACGCGGTGGTGGATTGGGGTCCGCTCGCGAGCCGGTCGTACCACGTCGTCAACAGTCTGCTGGTCCTCCTCGTTCTTTCGGCGGGCATCGTTCAGACCTTTCGCTGCGTCTCGGCAGCGCCGAGCGTCCTGGCGGCTGCCATGATCGCCTCGCTCGGATTCCTGGGCTGGTACTACGACCTGTTCCGGTACCTGTTCCTGTCGACGCTCACGCCGGACCTTCCGGTGAACGTGTTCGTGATCGTGAGCCTGCTGCTGGCCATCGATGTGATGAGCCATGGGGCGGGCCCCTCCCGATCCGGGCTCTTCGCGCTCGCGGTCCTGGCCAGCCAGACGTTCGCCGTGCGGCCGAGCGGCGCCTATGTGGGCGCGCTCGTGCTCGCCGTCGTGTGGGCAGCATGGCGCCGCGTCGGACGCGCGACTGTCGTGGCAGCCCTCGCGTTGGGCCTCCTGCTTGCGCTGCCTTCGCTCCTTCGAAGCTACGTCGTGTCCGGCTGGCCGCTCTTTCCGTCGACGGCACTTGGGTTCCTGAGCCCAGACTGGCAGTACCCACGAGCGGAGACCGTCAAGGCCATGGAGGAGGACATCCAGCGGTTCGCCTATCTGGCTCATCTCATGAGCGACAAGGCGCCAGCCCCTCGGCCACAGATCCCCCTGGGACAGGCCTTCCTCCTCTGGCTGCGACACCAGCTCGTGAGCGGCGGGTTCCTCTATTGGCTCGTGGCGGGGTCGCTACTAACGGTCGGCTGTTGGCGCCTGAAAAACCGTCTTGTTTCTCTTGCGATCGCATCGCAGTTGGCCACGGCTCTCTGGCTGACCACGTCACCGCACTTCCGCTACGGTTGGGGCTACCTGGCGATCGCGTTTGTGGCCCCTGCGGCCGTCCTGCTGGCAGGCAGGCCCGACGCTTTCCGCCGGCTTCGCTCCGTAGCCGCTGGCGCCCTCCTTGCGGCTGTGGTCGTCAACATCACTCTCAAGACGAGCGGCGTATCGGCGCGCCAGTCGGGTCTCTTGTACCCAGTAAGGGTCCTGGAAGCCTACGCGGCACAGGCGTTCCGTCCCCTGTTGCGCCTGCCGAAGGCTCCTTATGTGGTCGTCACCCTGCAGGGGCGCCCATTCCACCTGGTGCAGTGGGACGGCAGCTATGTGGGTTGGGGACGCTTTCACCAGCCCCCTCTGCCACTGCTGCCAGGACCGATGCTCGACTCTGATTCCAGGCTGCTTCCCGGGTTCGCTCCAGGCTATAACGCCTCCGTAGCGACTCTCGTGTGGGAGACGCCTCTACCGGCCTGGCCGGCCATCGTGCCCGGACTGGAGTTCAGGGGTTCGACCCTGGAGGAGGGCTTCCGCCTGGGCACGGCGGTCCGAGTCAGAACTGAAAGTAGATGAACGCCCGGTAGGTGCTCGGCACGAGCGCGAGGCATGCTGCGAACACCGCACCCCAAACCACGCCGAAGACGACTGGGGGCGCGGCAAGCCAGAACTCGCGCCCCCAGCCCCGGCGTGCACCGATGTGCCCGGCGACGAGAAGCGGCAGGACGTAGAGCGGCCACGCTGGGATCGTCAAGCCCGCCGCGCCGCCGCTCAAGCCCAGAAAAGCGATAGTCGCCTCCCATGCCGGCCCCGCACCTTGCGCACGAAAAGGAATCCAGGTCAGGAGCACCCAGACGTACGTTGCGGGGATCGCGAGGGCTGTCGGCAGCCCGGGTCGCCCCAAGCGCTCCATGAAGCGGCGCCATTCCTGGTGTGCCGAGAGCGCGAGGCCATGGGCGATGCCCCAGGCAACGAAGTTCCAGGCGGCGCCATGCCAGAGGCCCCCGAGGCCCATTGTGAGCATCAAGTTCCGCCGCGTGAACCAGCGCGTGCCCCGATTCCCGCCCAGCGGGATGTACAGGTAGTCGCGGAGCCACGACGACAGGCTGATATGCCAGCGGCGCCAGAATTCCGAGATGTCGCCCGCGAAGTACGGCCACTCGAAGTTCTTGCACAGCTCGTAGCCGAGCAGCCACGCTACTGCTATGGCCATGTCGGAATAGCCGGAGAAGTCGCAGTAGATCTGGATCGAGTAGAGGACCGTCGCCAGCCACGCGTCTGCGGTGGAATGGATGGCTGGATTCGCGAAGAACTGGTCGACGATGGGTGCCACGTTGTCGGCCACGCAGGCCTTCTTGAAGAAGCCCGAGAGGAAGAGGCTCGCTGCCGCACGGAAGGGAACGGACCCGAACACCCGCGGCGCGTCGAGCTGCGGCAGAAAGTCGCTGGCTCGAACGATCGGCCCGGCGACGAGCTGCGGGAAGAAGGCGACGTAGAGCGCGAAATCGAGCAAGTCCCGCCGGGCTGCGAGCCGCCCGCGGTAGACGTCGATCGTGTAGCTCATCGTCTGGAACGTGTAGAAGCTGATCCCGACCGGCAGCACGATCTCGAGTCGCAGGCTCGCCGCCTCGAGCCCGATCGACTTCGCAAGCTCGATCGCGGAGTCCAGGAAGAAGTTGAAGTACTTGAAGAAGCCGAGGACCCCCAGGTTGGCGGCCATGCTCACGAGCAACCACGCTCGCGGCCTCCGCCCTGCCGCCATCTGCAGGGCCGCGAAGTAGTCGACGACCGTAGACAGGGCCAGGAGAGACAGGAACCGCCAGTCCCAGCTTCCGTAGAAGTAATAGGAGGCGACGAGAAGCCACCACTTGCGGCTCCGATTGCTGGGCAGGAGCCAGTACACGGGCCACACCAGCGCCAGGAAGATGAAGAACCGGAGCTCGACGAAGATCATCGGGCGGCGACCAGCTTCGCCAGGTCAGCGCCCAACCGGATGGAGAATCTCTCGGCTCCGGTAGTCCCCAGATGCGTAGGGTCGTACCACAGCTCAGCTCTGTAGAACTGCGGAAACTCTCGCGGGTCGCTGTAGTCGAGGAGAGGAACATCGGAGAACGAGCTTGCCACCGCTCGCCGCAGGGCTGGACCCGCACTGAGGTCGAGGATCGGCGTTCCATCCTTGACGTCCCATTCCAGCCTTGGTGGTACGAACAGCACGGGGACGGCACCGATCCGACGAACTGCTGCGACGAGGCGAAAGAGCACGTCCATGTCGCCCGAACTCAAGCCTTCAGTCGAGTCTCGCGCTTCCCAGGCGGCGAGACGTTGACCCAAGAAGTCAGGAGCCAGGATGCTGGTGCTTCGCGGAGCGAGACTGGGATCGATCCCATCACCAAGAGGCATGTAGCCCTTGAGTCGGGGGATGAGATACTCGTCGTCGGGGATGGGGTTCAGGAGTCCCGATACCTTCCCGTAGTTGAACCAGTAGTACCCGAAAGACCCGGCGTGGAGCGCACCGTAGAGGATCTTGCGAGAGGGCTTCAGGCGCGATTGTGCGAGGTATCTCAGCAGGAAGCTGCTGTCATCAGTTCTGTGGAACCGGAGTACCCGCTCGGTGTCGATGTTCGCCGCCTCGATGCTGGCATTCAGAACCGGCTCCACAACCACGTACCGAGGTCTCTTCGAGAAGCTGCCGATCCACCCCTCGACGAGGTCGAACTGCTCCACTATGGACAAGCCGGGCACGCCGAGGTTGAGGCACTCTTGGGTCTCCGGCCCCATCGCAGACTCCACAGCCACGGGGTTGACCTGTCGGTGAACCCGAGACGACCCGGCGAAAACGATCCCCACCTCTTGATCGATACGGTCCACGAGAGCGGCCTTGGCCGGGAAGAGCAATCTGTGGCGAGGGGGCAGCCACGCCTCCAGCAGACTGGCAATACATCCAGCCGTGACCAGCAAGCCGGCTACGGCACCGATGGCGGCGGCGGGAACCGCGCACTTGCCCCGCATCTCCTTCAGCACAGGCCGCGGATTATGCCTCGGAGACCCTCGAGTTACGTGATGTGCTTGTCTCTTGTGCAGCCTGACCGTCGCACTTCAGGCAGCTGAGCCGCTTCCGTGCGTCCGCTCGTCTCTGTGATTCTTCCCGCGTACCAGGCCAGATCCCATGTGGCGAGAGCCATCCAGTCCATCCTTCGCCAGACGGAGGAGCGGATCGAGCTGGTTGTCGGCGATGACGGGTCCACCGACGGAACGCGGGAGATCCTGGATTCCTTCGAGGACGCTCGACTGGTCCGATCGCACTCGATGCACAACATCGGGTCGCTTCGAACCAGGAATCGCCTCCTCGGACTCATTCGAGGCGACTATGTCGCCTTTCAAGACTCCGACGACGAGAGCGCACCCGACCGTATCGAGAAGCAGCTCCGATACCTCCTGGCACATCCCGTCGCCGGCTTAGTCGGGAGCAACTGCGACTACGTCGACGGGCGCGGGGTGTATCTCTCGCGATCCCACAAGCCTCTCGAGCACGACGCGATCGTTGCCACCGCGAAAAGGGACAACCCTTTCGTCTTCCCCACTATAGTCGTCAGGCGTTCGGTGCTCGAGCGCATCGGCGGCTTCCGCGAGTTCTTCTGGGACCTAGGGAACTACGATCTCGACTGGATGCTCCGCGTGACGGAACACACTCACTGTGCCAACCTGCCAGAGAGCCTGATACGCTTTCAACTCCGCTGGGCTTCGAATTCCCTGACCATCCGAAACCCTCGCAAGCTCGTCGCGCATCACTTCGCTCACTTCCTCGCCGAGCAGCGCCAGACGTTGGGGCGGGATGCGCTGGAGCGGGGCGCCCTGGCCGAGATCGACGAGTTTTTCCGACCCCTGGAGGAGGCGGAGGCTCGCGATCCATCCCGCCATCTACGCGAAGTGGCCGGCGAATTCACCCGTCGACGAGCATTCACATTGGCGCTCAGGGCCGCCACGGCAGCGACCCGAAGGGAGCCCCTTCGAATGGCGAACTACCGAGCGGTCTCGTACGTTATTCGGATCGGCCTGCGGGATCTACTGACCGCGCGTCGGCAGCAGCCGGCGAGTTTCGGAGCCAGCTAGTTCCGGCCAACGACCCACGACGCGGGGTGTCGACCGAAGGCACACGTCGGTGCAACCACCTGCTCGCACACCAGGTGATGGCCCAAGAGGGCCTTTGTGGACTCAGTTCCGCAGCAGCCTCTTGAGGCGCGCCCAAAGAGTTCAAGTGTGGGAGGGTATGGATCACCGACCAGAACCCACAGGCGCTCACCGGGTTGCGGATCTCGCTCGAAGGACTCTTTGTCCACCGCCGTGAGCGTGGATGCATGGCCGCGTCTGGTCAACTCCCAAGCCACCTGCGTGGTGAACATGTACTCAAGGGCCAGAGTTCGATCGCCGGCTCGGGGGTGCCGACCCAGCAGCCATTCCGCGGCGCGCGAAGCAGGACAGGTTCGTGCATTCTCGGTGCGTGGTTCAAGCACCCGGACGATGTTGACCTGCCACGTAGACGTCATGGCGATGAGTCCCAACAGAATGGCACCCAGCTCCCTATGGCGAGAGCCCCACGCCTGCAATAGGACCCCGAAGGCGCCGGCACCCGCTGTCAGGAGTAGCACGAAGACCGGAATAAGGTTCCGCGCGTACGGGATTCGACCCTGCAGCACAGCAATGGACAGCGCAGAGAAGGTGGCTCCAAGAAGAACCAGCGCTGCCAGCCTCGCCCCCTGCCCCCAACGCCCGCCGCAGCGCATAACACCGGCGAGGCCACACAGCACGAGCAGTAGGGCGACGGGGTCAGCCACAAAGAGGGCCGCCGCATCGGCGGCGGCTGACTTCGGGTCCAGGTGTCCGTGCCCGATATCGAGGGGAAGGCCGTGCCACTTGCGGAGAACAAACATGCCACTCCAGGGCAACACAACGGCCACGGTGGACCATAGGACAGCGCCGCTTATCGCACGGCCGCGCACCCTGGCCGTGAACCGGGTCGCGCGCAGGAGCGGAAGAGCTGCAGCCAGCAAGCCCAGCGAGATGTACAAGTTGGTTGGTACCGTCAGCAGGCCGAGGGCGAGCCACACACCCAGACGATTCACACGGCGGTGGCAAGGCCCTAGGCACTCCCATACGGCCGCGAGGGCAAATGCCGCAGCCAGTGAATAGCCTCGAGCTTCACTAGAGTACCGGAGGGCAACGAGTTGCGATGCAAGCAGGGGAATGGCGACGGCGAGACCCGGAGTGCCACCGATGCGGCGCGCCAGTGCCCCGGCGCCGATCAGCATCGCTAATCCGCCCAGAGCAGCAGGTAGTCGAAGGGCGGCTGGAGAGGGGCCGAGGATGGTGAGCGAGAGCCAGACGAGTAGAGAATGCAGTGGGTGGTTGTTGGGGCTATCGTACCGCGTCAGGGGCAGCCAATAGTCGGTGGCGTACAGAATCGCCGTCGATGCCTCATCGCCGTTCACTGCGGTCGATATCGCAAGCCACGAAGTGGTTGCTGCAAATACCAGGATGACGGCGCTCGATGCTGCCCGGGCAATGACGGACAAGGGCTTTCCCTTGGTCGCCGACCGCTGTCGATGCTGGCGCCGGACCGCGCCCCGGATGGCCGGATAGACCAGAAGGACCGCAATGACCGCGGAGGGAGCGAAAAGGAGTTCTCTCCCGGGAATGGCGGGGTTGCTCCGAAGCGCTGCCCCAAACGACAAGACCTGCAGAGCCACGAGGACTAGCGCTGCCGAGACCCTGAAAGGGGACACCAGAGCTGAGAGTGTGCGGCAGGCAGCTTCCGACCTCTGCAGGATCGCGACGACACCAGCCACGCCTAGAATCGCGAACAGTCCAGCTACCAGAAAGATGTCGGAGAACGCGAGGCGACCGCGAAGAACACCTCGCGATTCAGCGACGGCCAGGGCAAAGGGGACCCCTGAGAGCAGACCAACGGTCAGGAGCAATGACCATGGCCGAACCCAGATCCAAGATCGGCCCGGCCCTGCTCGCACACGGACTGGCCGGCAGGTTGTGATCATCGGGGCCAGCCGACGCGCCTTCTATGTCTCTGCTTCATGCCTACCGGGGGAGGATCCCACCTACCGTGAAGTCTAGGGTGCAAGCCTGCGTGGAGGCTCTCGACCAGTCTCTAGAAGCTGGCCCGCACCCCTAGTTGCACTTGCCGCGCCGAGGTCACCGTGTTCCGAATGCGCCCGAAGGTCCCCAGCACCGGCTCGTCGTCGCGGGTGCCCGTGAAGGCCTGCAGGTTGGGGATGCCGAAGTTCGCGCGGTCGAAGACGTTGAAGACCTCCACGCGGAACTCCAGGCTGGTGTCGCGGCCGCCGATCTCGACCGGGAAGCGCTTGATCAGGGCGAGGTCCACCGTCTTGAGGTCGGGGCCGATGAAGGCGCCGCGGCCGGCGTTGCCGAGGGTGCCGGCCGCCGGGAGGACGAACGCCGTGGGGTCGAACCACTGGTCCGGGTTGCCGGTGACCGCGCTCTCCGGGGTGCGGCCGGGGGCGAGGTTGGGGCGGTCGAGGCCGAGGCCGGGGCCGATCGACGGGCCCCACTGCGACCGGGAGCGGTTGTTCGCCACGAACACCGTGAGCGGGTAGCCGCTCTTGATCTGGCCGATGGCCGCGAGCTGCCAGCCGCCCCAGGTGCGCGAGCCGCGCGCGACGGGGATGTCCCACGTCACGTTGAAGACCCAGTTGTGCTTGGCGTGATAGTCGGCGAGGCCGCGGTTGTAGTCGAGCCCGTAGGGCTCGGGGAACGCCGAGGTCGTGCCGTTCGTCGCGTCCGAGAAGAAGGTCGAGGCCTGGGTGGTGTCGATGTTGCGCGAGAACGTGTAGGAGCTCTGGAACGAGAGCCCGCGCGCCGCGCGCCGCTTCACCTCGAAGATCAGCGCGTTGTACCAGGAGTCGCCGTCCGAGGTCTTCTGCTCGATGACGCCGAAGTTGCGGTTCGGCCGCGGCAGGCCCGCCGCCCAGAACACGCTGCCGTCGTCGCGGAGCTGCGGCGTCGGCACGTTCACGTCGCCGCTGCGGTACAGGTTCATGCCGCGCGAGCCGGCGTAGCCGAGCGTCACCGACAGGTTACGGATCACCTCGCGCTGGACCGCCACGTTCCACACGTGGACGCGGGGCGTCTGCAGGTCGTACTGCATCGGCCGGATCGTGTTCGCGACCGCGCGCTGGAAGGGGGGCTGCGGGAAGGTCGGGTTGGCGATCACGGCCCGCGGCGTGGCCGGCGGGTTCGTGATCGTCACGATCAGGTTCTGCTGGACGTTGGTGTTGTAGTAGAGCCCGTAACCGCCGCGCACCGAGGTGCGGCCGTCGCCGGTGACGTCCCACGCGAACGAGAAGCGCGGGGAGAAGTTGTCCCAGGTCGGGTTCTCGTACAGCACGCCGCTCGTCGGCGTCGGGTCCTGCAGCGTGACGAGCGTCGAGTCGCGGCCCTGCTCGTCGGCCGGCTGAGTGGTGGCCTCCCAGCGCAGGCCGAGGTTGAGCGTCAGGTTCGAGCCGACGCGCCACTCGTCCTGGACGTAGCCCGCCATCAGCCAGAACTTCCACAGCCGCTCGAGATCCGCCTCCGGCGTGAGGCCGATGAAGCGGACCGGCGTGCCGCGCATGAACGTCTCGAGGCTGGGGAACACGTAGATGCCGAGGCTGAACGTCGGGTTGAAGAGCTCGTCGACGTAGCGCTCGGTCAGCAGCCCCGCCTTGAACGTGTGGCGACCGCGGTTGTGGGTGAGGCCGTACTCGAACGCATAGACCTTCTGGCGCAGGTCGACGTTGACGGAGGTCTGCGGGCCGAAGCGGCCGGGGATGCCGCCGACGTCGATGCCGCCCATCAGGCCGCGGCCGGTCACGAACTCGCCGAGGCCCACGTTGGCCTCCACCTCCTGGCCCACGCGGGTGCTCGAGTAGCCCAGGCGGAACGTGTGCAGCGTGCGGTCGGACTGCACGTGGCGGTACTCGCCGGTCAGGAACTGGTTCGTGGAGACGAAGCGGCGCGGGAACTGCGGGAAGTCCGTCGGCAGGTACTGGTCGGCCACGTCGCGGGTGTAGCGGACGAAGAGCTGGTCGTGGTCGCCGAGGTTCTGGTCGAGGCGGGCCGTGAAGTAGTCCTGCACCAGCTCCTGGTCGAACACGAACGTGTAGGCGGCGAGGCCGCCGCCCTGGCTCGCGCCGTTCGCCACCGGGTAGGCCGAGAGGTAGGGCGCGACGTTCGGGCTGACGCCGACGAAGCGCAGGCCGCCGCTGCCGTCGGGCAGGAAGCCGCGGCGGGCGTTGTCGTCTGGAACCGAGGTCGAGATCGTGCGGCCGAGGTTTTCGCGCAGCGCCTCGTAGCCGACGAAGAAGAAGGTCTTGTCCTTGCGGATCGGCCCGCCGATCGTGGCGCCGAACTGGTGGCGATTGAACTCGGGCTTCTGGCCGGGCAGGTCGAAGTAGTTCGCGGCGTCGAGCGCGTCGTTGCGGAAGTACTCGTAGGCCGAGCCGTGGAAGCGGTTGGTGCCGGACTTGCTGATGGCGTGGACCTGGCCGCCGGCGTTGCGGCCGAACTCGGCCCCGTAGGCGTTGGTCTCGACGCGGAACTCGCGGATCGTCTCGGTGCCGAGCGAGGTGCCGGCGGCGGAGCCGGCGGGCCCGTTCGTGAAGTCATTGAGCAGCGTGCCGTCGAGCAGGTAGGCGTTGCTGCGCGGGTCCTGGCCGTTGACGCTCATGCCGACGCCGTGGGCGACCACCGAGCCCGTGTCGCGGTGCGGGTAGTTGACGACGCCGGGCTGCAGGTAGGCGAGGTCCGTGTAGTTGCGGCCGTTGAGCGGCAGGTTGCGGATCGCCTGCTCGGAGACGAGGTAGCTCATCTCGCCCGAGCGGGTCTGGACCAGCGGCGCCTCGGCGGTGACCGTGACCTCGTCCTGGAGCGAGCCGAGCTCGAGCTGGAAGTCGGTGACCAGCGGCTCGCCCAGCACCACCCGCAGGCCTTCGCGCTTCGCCGGCTTGAAGCCGGACATCTCGACCTTCAGCTCCCACTCCCCCACCGGGGCGCCGGCGATGACGTACCGGCCGTCGATCTCGGTGACCGCCGAGCGGAGCAGGCCCGTGTCGACGTGGCGGGCGTTGACGGTCGCTCCGGGAAGGACGGCGCCCGAGGTGTCGCGGACGCGGCCGGTCAGCGAGCTGGTCGTGGACTGGGCCCCGGCCGGGGTAGCGAGGGCCAGGGCGAGCAGGGCGAGGGCCGCGCGCAGGGCGCGGGTGGGCGGCAGCATGGTCGTCGGAAGCCTCCGGATTGAACGAAGTGATTGTAGGAGGATTCGGTCGCCGAGTTCGTCCGGGCGCGTGGAGGCCATTAGGGGACGTAACGGCTTGCTCTTGGCCAGGCCGTTCGGCGCTCGGCTCTCAGGACCCTGAGTCTTTCGCGCTGTGCGCTTTCTGCAACAAGGCTGTGATGGGCTGCTCAAGCGCCCCGGCCACGACACGGTGGCCAGCACAAGTGAGATGACCATCTAGCGGAAAGTGGACCTCAACTCCCCGTGCGTACGCCTGCTCCAGGGGGGCGGACAGATCGACGTATGACACTCCCGCCTCGCGGAGGGCTGTGCGCAGCCGCGGCAGGCGCGATGCAGACCGATGCCCCGGGAGCACGTCGCCCCGGGCAGGCATCAGGACAACAAGGACTCTCGCGCCCGCAGTCGACGCCTCCGCATGGAGCTTGCGGGTTGCCCAGAGCGCAAGCCGCCAACCCTTCTCAGTTGCAGGGCTGTCCGACGGGGTTGTTGATTGCACCTCAGCGGCGGTCCCGCCTGGCCTGACAGCGTACCGCGCCCAGACCAATCGCCGGTAGAGATGGGATCGGCGTGCGATCCAGGCTTTCGCCGCTGCCCAGACACCTGGCGTGGGCGTCAGCGGCGCGTCGAAATCGAGCACCTCCTGCGGCTGATCGTCCCGCCAGTCGTAGCGCGGTTGAAGCGTTTTGATCGTCTTCAGTTCTGGCGATGAATCCTCAATGTCGTTGGCTGCGAAGAAGACGATCAGGACGATGTCCGGACGCCGGTCCGCAAGGTACCTGCGGTACACCTTCAGGTAGTGGGGTGGGCCAAAGCTAGACACACCGAGGTTCCACACCTGTGTTGGCTCCCCTCGCGACCCCGAGAGCCGCGCCGCGAGCAAGCTCCCGAAGGTCTCAGAGTCGTCAACCTGGAAGGCCTCGACCATGGAGTCTCCGAGGATAGCCACGATGGGACGGCGGCTCTCGATCCACTCTCCGGGGCCGCGAAAGCCAAGCGAGTTGGTCGTTATCCGCGCCGTGAACTCCGTCGTACGGTTCTCTAGCTGCTGTAATGGTCTCGGTAGCCAGCCAACTTGGGCGTTCGCATGCCAGGCGATCGTCGGCTCGAGCGATCCGCCACTTTTCAGGAAGAATCCGTAGCTGGGCGCCCACGGGCCCGGTACGAAGCGGACAAGCAGTTCAGCCAACAGGAGGCTGAACATTGCGCTTGAGGTCAGCAGCGCCAACCTGACAAGAAGTTCAGACCGTGGCATCAGTATTCTCTATTGTAGTCGGAGGCGGGAGGTCTGGGCTTCGGGACCAGCGCGGGACTGGCCCAACTGCGACGTCGGCGTCCCGGTCCAGCCCAGGTCGATGGCCATGATCCTTCCAACATGGGCCGCGCCCCACGCGTTCAGATGGTCAGCGTCGACGAACATGGCTGGGTCATGGATCGCCTCGCTTAGATCGAGCAGTGCGAACCTACCGTGGTCCCGCATTCGGCGCAGGTCGTGGACAACCAGCTCCCACGCCGCAGGGTCCATACCCTTGTGGTAGTCCGGGAGCACGGGCATCAGCACGACGAGCGTCTTCGCACCGGCGCGAGAAGCGAGTTCGGCGATCTTCTCGAGCCGGTCCATGTTGCCGAGCCGATGCCCCGGCCGCATCACCGAGTGGTGGTAGGCGAGCCTGGAACGAGCAACTGCCACGGGGTCCCCCAAGCTCATGGACCGGGCGAGGCTCAGGAAGCACCCGTGGGGGTCATACTCTGACGCCAGGTCACCACCGTGGATCGCCAGCGCGAGCGCCTTCCTTGGCGTGAACAGGGCCGTGCGGCTCCAGGTGCTCGCGACGAGCCTCTGGTCCCACGGTGACGGGATGAGGCCCCACGCGTGGCGATAGGCCGGAAGCCGCCAGGCTTCCGGAGTCTCCTCGAGAAGTGAGTAGGCGGTCAGGTAACTGACGGCCACTACGACTGTAGAGGGTCGCCAGGGGCGGTCGAGAACCACCTGGAGCAACTCGAGGTCGATGTCGAGTGACTGACTCACGTTGGCTAGGTTGACGCCACGCGCCCCAAGAAATCTCGGGCAGATTCCGTAGAGCGCGTTCGAGGAGCCCAGGACCAGCACCCCGCCGGACCCGGCCATCGACTCGAGCGCACGACGCTTGTGCGAGTGGCTGGTTTCCACGCGGACAAGAGCGTTCTCCTGCCAGGCCACGAGGATACCGAGTGGCGCCAGGAAGATCGCGAGAGTCCTCAACAGCATCAGAACTGGGCGTAGATGAACAGGCGGGGCTCGGTCGCTCCCCCGTAGAGGAGAATGAGCAACCCGGCGTAGTAGAGGGCCCAGCGGGTGGGCCGCGCGAGCGCCTCGAACCATCCGTGTGCGGTCGGCGCCCACTTGATGGCCTCTCCACACTCGAGAACCGCCGCCAACGCGACGATGGCGACGAAGCTGGCGAAAGGCAACCCCAGGATCGCCCAGTCGACGGGGATTCCCCGTTGGTGACCGCCTGAGGCGAGCCCTGCGACCAGCGCGGAGAGGGTTGCCATGTCCGGGCACCGGAAGACGGCAAAGGCCGCCACCATGAGGTGGCTCGTCGTCAGCGTCCCCAGAACGCGTCGGGAAGCGACAAGAGCCGGGTGGCGCCTGAACCAGCGGTTGCGTTGACGGAGCGTCAGTGCCGAGACTCCGAGCATGAGCCCATTGAGCACCCCGAACGCCAGAAACCCGGCCGTCGGCCCGTGCCAGACGCCGACAGCTACCATGTTGACGAAGACAGCCGCAAACGCGCCAACCGGGCCCCAGGAGCGCAGCGCCAGATGCAACGGGGTGAAGAGGTACTCGCCCAGCCACTGCGTGAGCGTCATGTGCCAGCGACGCCAGAACTCGGCGAGATCGGGGGCCCAGAAGGGCAGTCGGAAGTTCTCGGGTGACCGCACCCCAAAGACTCGCGCGATGCCCCGGGCGATGTCGGTCAGGCCTGAGAAGTCGGCGTAGAGCTGCAGCGAAAACGCATAGGCTCCGATCAGCAGCTCCCAGCGGGTCATCGATGCCGGACTACCGAAGACGTTGTCGACGAGCGGGGCAAGATTGTCGGCGACAACCAGTTTCTTCAGTGCCCCGAAGAGCACCAGGCGGAGGCCGACCACGATGTCTTGCCGATCCGGTGCGAGGCGCGCCAGTTGCGGCATGAGATCGGCAGGCATCTGGATGGGGCCGCTGGGCAACTGCGGGAAGAATGTCGCCGAAACGAGAAGCGCCTCTGCCGCCGCCCCGCCCGACACCCTGCCCCAGTGGACGTCGAGGGCGTGCCCCGTCAGCTTGAAGACGTAGTAGGACAGTCCCAGCGGCACCACGACAGCCAGGCCAGCAAGCGGAAGAGCGTACTTGGCGAGGACGAGAGACCCCAACAGGGCCGACAGCAGCCCCCCGAGGGCCCACGTCGCGCCTCGGCCACCCGCTTCGAGGCGAGGCAGCGCGACAAACGTGAAGGCGCACAAGAAGACTGGCAGCAGGGCCGCCCACACCCCACCCACGAGCCCGGCAAAGACGAGCGAGGCGACGAGGAGAGCGCGCGGTCTCCACTGACACGGCATCCACAGGAACAACGCGCTGAAGAGCGCGACGGCGAGGGCGCCTGCAGCGGAGACGAGCGGCAAGTTACGCGAGCTTGCGCTGGATCAGGTCGACGAACTCGCCCACGTTGCCGAGGGACTTGACCTCGCGGGTCGTGAACTGCACCGAGAACGCCTTCTCGGCAGCAACGATCAGGTTGATGTGGTTGAGCGAATCCCACTCCTCGACGTCCCGGGCGGTCGTGTCGTCGGCGATCGTGAGCCCGGGGTCATCGAAGACCTTGCGGAAGACGGCCGTCAACTTCTCGTAGACCTCATCCCTGCTCATCGCTGTGTGGACTCCTCGAAACCCGCATTGACCGACAGGGGCCCTTCCACGTTCCGACGGATCGCGGCTCGTCCCGGAACCCAACCGTCCGTGTTCGCGACCCAGATCTGCGCTCCGTCGATTTCGCCGGCAGCTGCAAACCCGAGATCCCGGTAAAAGCTCTCGACCATGCCGTTCTTGGCCGTCGGCCGGTAGATCCCCGTGACGCTGAGCAGGCCCATACGTGCGGCGGCCTCAAAGACCGTGTCGATCGCGAGGCGCTCGACGCCGCGCTGAAGAACCCGACAACTCATGGCGAAGGTGTCGATCTCGAGGGTGGTCTCCCTGCGTCGAGCGATCACCACAGCCACGATGCCGAAGTCGCCAAAGCGATCGCTCACGCGGACCCAGAACGGAAGCGTGGCGGGATCGTCCGCCAGGTTTCGACAATCGGCTTCGGTGTAGCGCCGCGTCGTGAGGTTGAACTGGTTGCTTCGCTGCAGGAGCTGCGCCACACGGCCGATCGTCGTGGGCGAGAATCGCCCGACAATGGCCGTGGTCTCCAGTGCCTGCAGGTAGCCCTCCAGGCTTCCCGCCTGCGCCGCCGCCTGCTGGCGGCGCTCCTCCTGAAGGTAGCTGTCCGTACGAAGCGCATCCTCGGCCGAGTGGGTGGTCGTCTCGAACAGATCGAGGGATTCGATCGTCGAGAGGTAGTAAGCGGGATCCTCGGGGAGTTCCGGAACGACCACATCCGGTAGCAGGCTCCGGACGAGGTTGCGTTCGAAGGTGCTGTCGTCGAGGAAAACCATCGAATCAAGCCCGATGTTGAGACGCTGCTGGATGCGACGGATGTTGGTGGCCTTGTCCTCCCAGTTCGCCACGAACGCCGCAATGTCCGCCTCGGTGAGGACCATGCCCGGGTGCTCGCGAAACACTCGGCGCGCCACGACTTCGTCGTTCTTGCTGCAGACTGCCAACAGTACTCCACGGTTGCGAAGCGACTTCAGGAACCACTGGAAGTCACGGAAGACGTCTCCCTCGTCGAGATCGCCGAGGGCCAGGCCCTCGATGCCGTCTTCCGCGACGATGCCCCCCCAAAGCGTGTTGTCGAGGTCGCAAACGACGCACTTGACCACCCGGCCCTGAGTCGCGCCGACGATAGCCGCCAGTCGCCTGGCAACGCGCGGAAGCAGGTCTGGCGCGCAGAGTGCGTGTGCGAGGACCCAGTGGCGTCGGTCGAGGAACTGCTGTCGGCCAACGTCCGACGCGAGGTTGTCGATGTCGGCGAGGAAGACACCCGGAGTTTCCTGTGCTGCCGCACGAAGCCGCGCATTGATCTCGGCGATCGCCCCCCCGAAAGTGGCGGTGCCCAGCCGGTGGCCATAGCTCCCGAACGGCCGTTCCATTGGTGGAACGAAGGTCGTCTGAACGATCGCCCCAGCTTTGCCACGCTGAAGCCCCCCCCAGAGGGCCCGCGTTTCATCGAGCACTTCGTTCACGAAGCCGGGGCCATCGGCGCGGCGGAAGTAGCGGTCTCGAAGGCCCTCGGCCGCGAGCACGACCACGATGACGTCAGGCCCGAAGTGCCGCAGGTGCGAGCCCGGGTCCAGCGCCTGCTGCATCAATCCGCCGAACGGCGCCTCCCAGAGCGCGACCGGGAGACCCCTCTCCGCCAACTCGAGCCTCAAGAGGGGTGCCAGGATCTGGAGAGAAACGTCCCCGACAAGCGCCACTCGCGGTGCGCCGGGAGGCGGATCGGGAAGCCGGCGCGATCGCTGAAGCTGGCCGAGGTAGTCGGTCACGGCAGCCCTCCAGTGACCGGCAGGTTCACCCCGTTGAGGTAGCTGGCCGCAGGGGACAGCAGGAACTCGACGACCGCTGCAACCTCGTCAGGCTGGGCGATTCGGCGCAGGGGCAGCTCGAGTTCGCGCATCTCGATGAACTTGTCCGGAAGGTCCGCGATCATGGACGTTCGTGTCATCCCAGGCGACACGGCGTTGACCCGGACGCCGTGTCGCCCGAGTTCGGCGGCCATGGTCAGCGTCAGACCCAGCAGAGCGTGCTTCACGGTGGCGTACTGCCCCATCTTCTCGGGAGGCAAGCCCAGAACGACCTGACTGAGCACGACGACGATCGCTCCCGGGAGCCGTTTCCGCCGGGCTGTGCGTGCCAGGGCCTGACTCAGCCTGCCCGCGAGCTCGATTTCCCGAGCGATCCTCTGGGCCCAGCCGTGGATGTCTGCATCGACGAGCCGCCCTCGCGAAATCGGTCCACCGTGCGCGAGCACCAGACCCTCAAAGCTCCCGTCTTCGATGACCTTCGCGAGCGCCTCCAGCGTCGCTGGATCCTCGACGGCGAGCCGTTGTGGCGTCGCGCCAGTTTCGGCGACCAAGGCGTTGGCACGATCCTCGCCTGCGTTGTAGGTGAAGGTCACCCTGGAGCCCGCGGCGTGGAGCCTCCTCACGATTGCTGCGCCTATCCCGCCGCTGCCGCCGGTGACGAGCACCGATCCTCTCATGCGGTGCCAACCTGGACTTTCCCGCTGGCACAAAGGCGCTCCCGCGACAGGTTGTCGAACCGGACCTTGAGTTCGTACGTGCCGACCGCTTCCGAGTAATGCTCGACACTCGCAACCAGGCGAACGGTGTCCCCAGCTTGAACGGGCGCGCTGTACCTGAGGGAGACGGAGTGGATCACGCTCCCCGGCCCGGGAAACACCATGCCGACATAGTGCGAGAGGAGGCCGTTCAGGATGGCGCCATGCGCGATCGGAGAATCGAACCCCCTCGCAGCGGCGACCGCCGGGTCGAGGTGAACCGGGTTTCGGTCCCCAAAGATCGTCGCGAAGGCCTGGATCATCGCCTCGGAGACGACCCACTCGCAGGCGGGTGGAGACTGCGCTGGGCTCAGGACATGACCTCCTGGCGCTCCTCCTCCGTACGCTTCCCGAGTTGCAGGTACTGTGCCCCCAGCGGAACCTGCACGAGGCGGTCCTCGAATGGCCGGAACCAGGAAAGAGCGCGCGGGAAGACGAACCTGAAATCCTGCAGGATTGCCTTGAATCCGGCCCTCTCGAGCATTTGCCTTGCAGTCGACGGATAGACCAACACGGCATCACGATCGAAAGGGATGCGGTACATGACGTAGCGAGTCCCCGGATTCCAGGGGTTGTTTTCCCACAGGGCAAACCACCCACCGGGACGCAGAACGCGCCGGATGGCTGCCAGAGCTGCAACTCTGCCCGAGGGCGTGATGTGGTGGAAGACCCCGTTCGTCGAGACGAGGTCGAAGGTGGCGTCTGGCCAGGTCTGCATGTCGTCCGAGAGCTCGAGCGCGGCCTCGGGCGCGACCGCCCGGGCCACGGACAGGGCCTCTTGCGAAACGTCGAACCCAGCGAGTTTGTCGGGGCCGAACTCGCGCTTCAGGAAGGGAAGCCCCGTCCCGATGCCGCAGCCGAAGTCCAGAATCGTCCGGACAGGGCCTCCCAGTTCGCGCAGGCGCTTCGCGAGCCAAATCACGCGTTGCTCGGCGAAGTATTCCTTGGTTTCACCAGAAACCGCAATGCCACGGTTCAGGGCCGCGTCGTAGTGCGCAGCATACGCATCGAACAAGGGTGGCGGAGTCATCGTCGTGCGAGGCGCAGCACACCGAGCAGGAACGATCCGAAGGCTGTCTGCGTGCCGATCGCGAGCAGCGTCGCCCCGGGCACGACGAGTCGCATCGTGTGCGCGTAATCGAGTCGTCCATAACCGGACTCGAACCACTCGAAGGCCGCCAAGCCGACGAGGCCTAGTCCAGCCAGGGCGATCAGTACGCCAAAGAGAAGCCCATGCTCGAGAGAAAGGCCTAGCGCGCGGTCGAGGCCCGAGCGGACCGGCAACAGCCCCTCTCCTTCGGCGAACGTTCGTGCGAAGAGACCATAAAGGAGCACCTGATGGCCGACGATCACGGCCAGGCTCGACACGAGGAGGGTGTGGGCGTCGAACGTCGCCGCGCCGATTCGCACACCAGGCAAGGCGAGGCTGTACCCCAGCAATCCGGCCAGTACGAGGAGGAGCGCCGGGGTCATGAAGAGAGACGTCGGGCTGTACAACAACAGGAACCGCAACGTCCTCCATCCATCGCGAAACGTGCGCAGGTGGGGTGGGTGGGCCCTCCTGCCATCGGGATGAAGAGTGATCGGAACCTCGCCGATGCGAACACCGGACAAGCTGCTCTTGACGATCATCTCGATCGCGAACTCCATGCCCGTGCACCGCTGGTCCAGGCGATCGTAGAGGGCGCGGGTGAACCCCCGTAGTCCGCAGTAGGCATCGTGGATGGGGGCGCCAAACCAGAGCCGAACGAGGGCCGTGAACATCGGGTTGCCCCACCAGCGATGCAGGAACGGCATGGCGCCAGGCACGATACGCCCGCCGCCCGCTGGCATGCGGCATCCCTGGACTAGGTCGTGACCTTGCTTAAGCTTCTCGACGAACTTCGGGATCTCCCGGAAGTCGTAAGAGTCGTCGGCATCACCCATGATGATGAAGCGACCCCGGGCCGCTTCGATGCCCCCCATGAGTGCGCTGCCGTAGCCCTTGCGCGGCACGTCGACCAGGCGGGCCCCGTACTGGTGCGCGATCTCGCGCGAGCCATCGGTGCTCCCGTTGTCGGCCACGATGATCTCGCCGTCGACACCAGCGGCGTCGAGTCCTTCGCGTGCCTTGCGCAGGCAGGAGGCGAGCGTGTCTGCCTCGTTGAGACAGGGCATGACGATTGAGACCTCTGGAGCTGCCCCGACGATCATCGCGCATGGACGCTAGCCTCCGGACCCCAACTCGTCAAGCCCGCCACGGGCCTCCGGTACACTCCGTCGGTGTGGGAGCTTCGCTACAAGTTCGAGTTCATGGTTTACGTCTTGGGTAGCATCTGGGCGGGTTGCATGGCCACTCTGCTGGTCGAACAGCCCATCCTGCGGCTGCGCGACCGTCTGGTCCCGGCGCAGAGGCGGTGCGTGCCCGCTCGACGCACTCCGTGACGTCCCTGATTCGACGTGGTGCGGTGCCGATCCTGGTGGTCGCCGCCAGCGCGGTGGGCTTGGGCTTTGGCGAAGCGGGTCTTCGCCTGCTCGAGCGGGTCCGAACACCGGTCGTGAGGGTCGAGCCACATCCCGTGCTCGGATCAAAGGTCCCCGACAACGCACCCGGCCACGACGCTCGGGGATTTCGCAACGCGATCGCTCTGGACCACGCCGAGATCGTCGCCCTTGGGGATTCACAGACCTGGGGCGTCAATGCTCCCGTTGATGGGGCTTGGCCTCAGCAGTTGGCCCGAATCACGGGGCGGTCCGTCTACAACGTGAGCCAGGGCAGCTTCGGAACGCTCCACTACGCGGCCCTGTTCGACCTGGCTCGGCAGCTGAGACCAAAGCTGGTCCTGGTCGCGGTCTATCTGGGTAACGATCTCTACGACTCATACCGCCTGGCCTATCAGGCGGATCACTGGGCGAAGCTGCGGCTTCCCGACGCAGGTCTCGAGCGGGATACCCTCGAGCCGCGGGCATCCGCTCTGTGGGCCGAGCATGAGAGGACGCAGGCGGAGTATGGGCGAGCCAGCCCACGCCTTTGGGGCGAGTGGTTGCAGGGCCATACGGCCATCGGGCGGCTGCTGGAGCGGGCGGGCGTTTTACGTACGGACGTCTGGCACAACGCCGGTGCTGCGTGGGCGCGCGCACACCCCGAAAACGGGGCGGTTTGCGAAGGCCCGGTGCGGACCATCCTAACTACGGCGTATCGCCTGATCGCCGTCGACGACAGCGACCCCAGAATCCGCGAGGGAATGAGAATCTCGGCGTGGGCTCTCGACTCGATGCGGAAGAAGGCTGCGACAGACGGTCTCCGTCTGCTCGTGGTGGTGATCCCCACGAAGGAGCGGGTCCACGCGGACGTCATGCGCGCCTCGTCGCCCCTCGACCCTGTCCACGCTCGACTCGTCGCCGAGGAAGACGAGCGACGCCGGGAACTCCTCGCGGTTCACGACTCGCTTGACATCGAGTTCGTCGATCTTCTGCCTGTGCTCAGCGCCAGCGTCGCGGCCGGTCAGGCCCTGTACCCCACCACCACCGAGAGCCACCCGAACTCAACGGGCTATTCCGTGATCGCCGACACGATCCGCCGGGCGATCGACCGGCCTGTCAGGCGCCAAACCGCCGAATGACCTCACAGACGTGACGGACGGCATCGGCGCCCAGTTCCGGATACATCGGCAGCGACAGGATCTCGCGGGACAGGCTCTCAGCGACCGGGAACCGACCCTCCAGGCTCGCCAGCTCTCTGTAGGCCTCATGAAGGTGGATGGGTCTGGGATAGTGGATTAACGTCTGGATGCCATGGTCGCCTAGAAAGCGTGCCAGCTCGTCGCGCCGTGGATGCCGGACCACGTAAAGGTGGAACACGTGCCCGGCTCCAGGGCGGCGCGGGAGTGGTCGGACCGAAGTACCCGCCAAGAGCTCGTCATAGATGGCGGCAAGTCGTACGCGCTCCTGATTCCAGGCCGCGAGATTCCGAAGCTTGACTCTGAGAATGGCGGCTTGGAGGCTATCAAGCCGGGAATTGCAGCCTTTCTCGATGTGGACGTACTTCGCTGCTTGACCGTAGTTCGACAAGCGACGCACCTTCTCCGCAAGAAGGCCATCATTCGTAGCCACAGCACCCGCATCGCCGAATGCACCCAGGTTCTTGCCTGGGTAGAACGAGAATCCAGCGGCATGCCCCACCGTGCCGGTCAGACACTGGCCGTCACTGGCTCCGTGCGACTGTGCGGCATCCTCGACCAGAGCAAGACCGAATCGACTCGCGAGCCTTCCAAGGCGCGAAGTGTCGGCGGCTTGCCCATACAGGTGCACTGGCATCATCGCGCGCGTTCGATCGGTAACGGCGGTCGCGACGAGGTCGGGGTCCATGAGACCCGCAGCGTCGCAGTCGACCAGCACCGGCCGGGCACCCACTGCAGAAACTGCAAGCGCTGTCGCAATGTAGGTATTGGCCGGAATGATCACTTCGTGGCCGGCACCAACGCCGAGCGCCTCCAGCGCGAGACGAAGCGCGTCAAGGCCGTTCCCGACCCCTACTACGTGGTCCGCACCGAGCCAGGCGGCGAACTCCGTTTCGAACCGGGCGACTTCGTCACCGTGAACGAAGTGTCCGGCATCGAGGACCCTCGCCATTGCGTCGTCGATCTCCGGCCTGATGGAGCGCAGCTGTGCTCTCAGATCCAAGAACGGAACGGGCCTCACGCTCACCTCCGGTTGTTTCGGTGCGTCGCGGTGCATCTTCCTAGGGTGCGGCCTCTAGCGGCCCCCCCTCAACCACACTGCGGGGTGCAGCGGCGTATCGGGGTCCGACGTGTCGTCTTCGTAATCTACGCGCTCGAGGAAGAGGCCCGACGGCGGGGCCGTGAAGCGGGCGGGCTCGCGGCTGTCGGAGCTCAGGAAGGCCGCGACGTCGTCGGGCGTGAAGGTGCCGCGGCCGACCTCGACCAGCACGCCGACCATTCGGCGGACCTGGCGCCACAAGAAATGAGAGGCTCGTACCCGGATCAGCAGCAGCGGCCCCTGCAGTTCTGCGCGGCAGCGCTCGACGTGGACGAGGGTGCTGCCGAGCGCGGGGTCGCGGTCGCAGAAGGCGCGGTAGTCGTGGCGGCCCTCGAAGAGCCTCGCAGCAGCAGCCACTCGATGGGCGTCGAGAGCGTCCTTCACCCACCATACGAACGGCTTGGCGAAGGCGGTCCGTCGGCGCGAGACCTGGAACAGGTACTGGCGGGCGGTCGCGGAGTGGCGAGCGTGGAAGCGATGATCGACGCGGGCGATGCCCAGGACGTGGATGTCGGCAGGCAACGCATCGTTGATCGCGAAGCGCAGGGTCCGCGGCTCGTGCACACCCGCGAGATCGAGGTGCGCCACCTGCGCGACCGCGTGGACGCCGGCATCGGTGCGTCCGGAGCCCATCAGTTCGAGCGCTTCGCTGCCCGTGGCCGCCTTCACGGCCTCGAGCAGCTCCCCCGCCACCGTGCGCGCGTTGCGTTGGGCCTGCCAGCCACTGTAGCGGGTCCCGACGTACTCGATCGTGAGCCTGTAGCGCGGCATCGCGGTCCAACCTCAGCACGAAAGCTCGCCAGCACAAAGCGGGCCATGGCACACTTTCGCGGTGATGCCTGCTGTCGCTGCACGTCTCGCTCCTTTCGGGACCTCGATCTTCGCGGAGGTCACCGCGCTGGCCGTGCGGCACGGCGCCGTGAACCTCGGGCAGGGCTTCCCCGATTTCGACGGGCCGGAGTTCGTCAAGGAGGCGGCGCAGGCCGCGATCCGGGCCGGGCACAACCAGTACTGCCGCTCGTCGGGGACGCTGGAGCTGGCGCGGGCCGTCAGCGAGCACCAGCGGCGGTTCTACGGGCTCGAGTACGACCCGGAGTCGGAGGTCACCGTCACTTCCGGCGCTACCGAGGCGATCGCAGCGACCCTGCTGGGGATGCTCGACCCCGGCGACGAGGTCGTGCTGTTCGAGCCGTTCTACGACTCGTACCCCGCGTGCCTGGCGATCGCCCAGGCACGGCCCAGCTTCGTCACGCTGCGCGGGCCCGACTTCGCGCTGGACGTCGACGCGCTGCGGGCCGCGGTTTCGCCGCGCACCCGTGCGATCCTGCTCAACACCCCCCACAACCCCGCCGGGAAGGTGTTCACGCGGGCGGAGCTGGAGGTGATCGCCGCTCTGTGCCGCGAGCGGCACCTGGTCGCGATCAGCGACGAGGTGTACGAGCACATCGTGATGGACGGCGAGCACGTGCCGCTCGCGACGCTACCGGGGATGCGCGAGCGCACGGTCACGATCTCGTCGGCCGGCAAGACCTTCAGCCTGACCGGCTGGAAGATCGGCTGGACTTGTGCGCCGCCCGCGCTGGCGGCCGCCGTGCGCACGGCCCACCAGTTCCTGACCTTCTGCTCGCAGACGCCGTTCCAGCACGCGGCGGCCCTTGCCCTCGCCGCGGGCGACGACTACTACGCAGCGCTCACCCGCGACTACCGGGCTCGGCGCGACCGGATGGTGGCGGGGCTGCGCGCCGCCGGGTTCGGGGTCGTGGCGCCCGCGGGGACCTACTTCGTGCTGGGCGACGCCCGGCCGCTCGGCTTCGACGACGAGGTGGCGCTGTGCCGCGCGCTGCCCGAGAAGGTGGGCGTGGCGGCCATTCCGAACTCGGCCTTCTACGCGAACGCCGAGGAGGGCCGGGGGTACGTGCGCTTCGCCTTCTGCAAGACCGACGCGACGCTCGACGAGGGCCTGCGGCGGCTGGCTCGGCTGCGGGCATGAAGGTCGCGGCGCTCCAGCTCGACCTCGCCTGGGAGGACAAGGCCGCGAACTTCGCCAAGGCCGGGGCCTGGATCGCCACGGCGGCTTCCGCCGGCGCGCGGCTCGCGCTGCTACCCGAGATGTTCTCGTGCGGCTTCACGATGGACACCGCGCGGGTCGAGGAACCTCCCGATGGGCCGTCCACGGGGTTCCTGGTCGAGCAGGCGCGGCGGCACCGGATCTGGGTCGGCGGGTCGATCCCGATCCGGTTCGAGGGCTTCGACCGTCCGCACAACGTCTTCACGCTGGCCGAGCCGGGCGGCGAACTGCACCGCTACCGCAAGATCCACCCCTTCACGTACGCCAAGGAGGATCGCCACTACGCCGCGGGCGCCGAGACGGCCGTGGTCGACGTGGAGGGCCTGCGCTGCGCGCTCTTCGTCTGCTACGACCTGCGCTTCGCGGACCTGTTCTGGAACCTGGCTCCCGAGGTGGACGCGTACCTGGTGGTCGCGAACTGGCCGGAGCGGCGTCGGGCGCACTGGACCTCGCTGCTTGTCGCGCGGGCGATCGAGAACCAGGCCTACGTCGTGGGCGTGAACCGCGTCGGCACCGGCAACACCCTGGTCTACACGGGCGACAGCCGGATCGTCGACGCCTGGGGCGAGACGCTGGGCCACGCGGCAGGCACGGAGACGATGCTGCTGGTCGACCTGGACCCCGAGCGCATCCGCGAGGCGCGGGCGACCTTTCCGGTGCTGGCGGACCGCTCGCCGCGCTGAGCGAAAGCTACATCCCGGACAGCTTCTTCTTCGCCTCCGGGTAGGACAGCGCGCGCTCCAGCGTGTTCTGGTTGAAGGCGGCGACTTCCTCGTAGGCCTTCTTCGCCGACGCCTTGTCGCCGGCACGCTCGTAGGCGCGGGCCAGCAGCAGCTTGTGGAAGGGGTCCTGGGGGCTGGCCTGCTTGAGGTGAGTCAGGGCGCCGGGGACGTCGCCCGACTCGAGCTTCAGGTAGCCCGCGATGTAGTGCCAGGCGGGCTCGAACTGCTTACCCTGCTCGCCGCCCTCGTCGATCATCCTGCGGATGATCTGGGCTTCCTTCCACGCCGCGTCGTGCTGGCCGAGGCGGGCCAGCGTGCGGCCCTTGCCGTGGTGGAGGCGGCCGAGCCAGATCTTCTTCTGGGTCTCGTCGAGGCCGCTGCCGGGGACGCTCGCGTAGCCCTTCTCGTAGGCGCTCATCGCCTCGGGGAGCTGGCCGTTCTCGAGGTGGATGCGGGCGATCGAGTTCCAGATGAAGACCTCGGGGAAGCCGAACGGCGAACCCGCGTTCTTGTACTCGTCGACGTAGGTGCGCAGCACCTCGATCGCCTTCGCGGGCTGGCCCTCGTACAGGTACGTGAAGGCCGTGCCGTAGCGCTGGGCGCCGGGGGCGGTGCCCTTCGGCAGCCGGCCCAGCGAGACCTCGAAGCCCTTGCGGGCGGCCGCGTACTCGCCCTTGAGGATGCGGATGTTGGCGGCCAGGGTGTGGGCGCGGGCGGTCGAGTCGTCGATCTTCAGCGCCTTGTCGAAGGCGGCGAGGGCCTCGTCGAGGCGGCCGGCGCCCATCAGGAGCTGGCCGCGGAGCATCTGGACGACGCGTTCGCCGGGGAAATCGGCGGCGAGCTGGTCGAGAGCCGCCTGGGCGTCGAGGGCGCGAGCGCTGCGGGCGACCACCATCGTCTCGATGAAGCGGCGCTCGCCGTCGGACGCGCGAGCGGCGAGCTCGGCGGCCTTCTGGAGGTGCTTCTGGTTCTCGGGGGGCGGGGTGACCGCGGAGAGGTAGTAGTGGCCCATCGCGAAATGGGGATCGGCCGCCACGATCTTCTGGGCCAGCGCCTGGAGCGCCGCCTGGGGCTGGAAGTTCTCGACGCCCTTCTGCAGCTCCGCGAGCGCCGCCTTCGCGTCGGCCGACGGGGTCGACCACTCCAGCCGCTTCTCGCCGGCCGCCGCCGCCGGGCCCATCGCCAGCGCGCCGCAGATCGCCAGCGCCAGTCCGCTCCTCGTCATCGCTTTCTCCCTGTGCCTGTACCGCGAGGTTACGCCAGCGGGAGTCCGGGCGTTCGTGGACAAGCGCAAAAGGCTGTCAACGGCGAGAATCGTCGCGGATGAAGCCGCTGCCGGTGATCCATCGGGACGAACGCGTGTGCGTGATCGACAAGCCCGCGGGGCTGGTCGTGCACGCGAGCGCCCAGGCCGGGGATCGCGACACGTGCCTGCGCTGGCTGCGCGGGCAGCTCGGGCAGCGGGTGTACCCGGTGCACCGGCTGGACCGGGGGTGTTCCGGGGCTCTGGCCTTCGCGCTCGACCCCGAGGCGGCGCGGGCGCTCGGCGAGGCGTTCGCCTCGCGCGCCGTGGAGAAGTCGTATCTCGCCATCGTCCGCGGGTTTCCTCCCGAGAGCGGGCGGGTCGAACGGCCGCTGGTGGACGACCGGGGCGTCGAGCAGGAGGCGGCGACGGAGTGGGACGTGCTGGCGCGGGCCGAGGTCGACGCGCCCGTGGGGCGCTACGCCACCGCGCGCTACTCGTTGGTGCGGGCCCGGCCGGAGACGGGCAGGCCGCATCAGTTGCGACGGCACCTGGCCGGGCTCGGGCACCCGATTCTGGGGGACGCCTACCACGGGGACCTGCGGCACAACCGGTTCGTGCGCGGGCGGTTCGGGCTGGCGCGACTGGCGCTGCACGCGGAGCGGCTCTACCTGCCCCACCTCAGTGGTGGCCGCCTCGTCGCGGAAGCACCGGTGCCGCCGGATCTCGAGATGACCCTCGTGGCCATGAGACTGCCGAGCCAGTCCAGGTCGGCTACGTCAGCGCCCTGACGGGACCGTCGCGGCGGGTCAGCTTGGCGAGGCGTCCGGGCTCCAGGGCAGCGAGGGGCACGAGCAGCCCGGGACCGGAGGACTCCCACGCCGGTCAATTCACCGTGAAAATCGAAAGGTTAGTGTTCGATTTTCATGGTGAACGCCAGGCTCAGGCGACGCGGGCGGGGATTCGGTGCTCGACGCGTCTCCAGGTCTCCGCCGCGCCTCTCGCAGGTCGTAGTCGGCCTGCAGCTCCAGCCAGATCTCCGGGGACACGCCGAAGTACTTGCCGAGGCGCAGGGCGGTGTCGGCCGAGACGGAGCGCTGGCCGGCGAGGATCTGGCTGACGCGGTTCGGGAGCACGCGGATCGCGCGCGCCAGCGCCGCCGCGCTGAGACCGAGCGGCCGCATGAACTCCTCGAGCAGGATCTCGCCGGGCGGAATCGGCTCCAGTTCCTTTCGGTTCATGCCTTCACCTCGCGGCTCCTTACCGCAGCACCTTGAGGGAGACCATCGTCTCGGACGTGGTCTTGCGCTGGTCGGCGAAGGCCCAGGCCTGGCCGACCGAGAGGACCAGGTCGAGGGCGTGGAGGCTGGTGATCGAGAAGTCGAGCTGGGCGCCGGCGTTCCAGGTCGTGTTGCGGCGGGCCTGCTGG
>JAANMX010000134.1_pt1 | contig 89894 bp, 77 predicted proteins | sample 7279681 | NCBI WGS metagenome assembly JAANMX01 (sample SAMN14094542, study PRJNA606508) | bioreactor metagenome | isolation source: A lab-scale SPAN reactor treating ammonium-rich wastewater day 351 | place: Ireland: Galway | collected 2018-01-01
CCGGTTGGCCGGAAGATCAAGATCAACACCAGCACGCCGAACGCCACCACGTCCTCAAGCTGTGACGGCAGGCCGAGCATCTGCGGGGCCGCCGACTCGATGACGCCGAGAAGCACCCCACCCGCCATTGCGCCGGGGACATTGCCGATGCCCCCCAGAACCGCCGCTGTGAACGCCTTGACGCCCGGCGTAAAGCCCATGAACGGCGACACCTGCCGGTTGTAGAGAGCGAACAGCACGGCCGCCGCCCCCGCCATCAGCGCGCCCAACACGAACGTCAGCACGATCACCCGGTCGACGTTGACCCCCATCAGCGCCGCGGTGTTCTTATCTTCCGCCACCGCGCGCATGGCCTTTCCGACCTTCGTGCGCTGCACAAAGAACCACAGCGCCGCCATCAAGATCAGCGCGATGAAGAAGATCACAAAATAAAGCGGACGGATCACGATCTCGCCGCCGAAGACCTCGACTTGGTAGCGCCCCTGCATGATGTCGATGCCGCCCTCGCACGTCGTGCCTTGCAGCGTGCCGCCGATGCACAGGCTGACCACGGGGTAGCTGCGCGTGCCGCCGCCGAACAGCCGCAGGAAGATTTGCTGAAGCGTGATGCTGGCGCCGATAGCGGTGATCAGCGGCACAAGGCGCGGCGCGTTGCGCAGCGGCCGATACGCGATCCGTTCCAATAACACGGCCAGAATCACCGAGGCCAGCATGCCGATCGCCATCGTGATCAGCAGCGCCACCAACGTGTTTTCGGCCAAGAAACCGGACTCGTGAAAGGCGTTGATCGCAAAGAAGCCAATGTAGGCCCCGCCCATGAACACCTCGCTGTGCGCGAAGTTAATCATCATCAGCACGCCGTACACCAGCGTATAGCCGAGCGCGATCAGCGCGTAGATACTTCCTTGCGCCAGCCCCAGCACTACACCTTGCAGGAAATCATCGATACCGTAAGCCCCGGTGAGGGTATTGCGGACGGCAATAAACGCAAAGAACAGCAGCAGCGCGCCGCCTGCCATGTATAGGAACGTCTGCACCGGGTCGTTGCCAAAGCGCAAACGCCCGGCGATGGGGATTGATTTCAACATGTTGGAGATGCCCTTATGTGAAGGCGCGGCCGCCCTTGAACCGCGATAGTTATAACGCGTCGCCCTTTGTCTCACAACAATCGGGGCGCAGATCACTGCGCCCCGACGTGTGTTACCACCACGCGGCAAACGCTGCCGGCGTTACTCCATTTCCATGCTCATGGTCTCAAGACGCACGATCTCGCCGTCCTGAACTTGGAAGAAGCCGATACCGCCCTGTGCGCACTCGCCGTCGCCATTGCAGCTCAGCAGGCCCGACAAGCCAACAACCGGCTCTTCCGCGCCATAGTTGGCGATGTATTCCGCCAGCGCCGCACGGTCGATCACCAGATTGCCATCGGCGTCGATCTCACCCACGGCCTCGATCGCGTCAAGGTACATCAGAACCGCGTCGTGGCTGTAGCTGTGGAACGCGGCGGTCGGCGCAAAGCCATACTTCTCTTCATAAGCCGCCACGAACTCGCTCAGCGCGTCGCTGACGGCCGGAGCAGGGGTGGACATGTACACACCCTCAACCGCCGCGCCGCCGAGGTTGATCAGTTCCGGTGAATAGAGGCCATCCGCGCCCATGAACGGGACTTCGCTCAGGCCTGCGTCCGCGCGCTGTTCGGCCAAACGGGCCGCTTCAGCCGGGAACCCGCCGAAGAAGATCAGTTCCGGCCCTGCCGCGGCGATGGTGTTCAGCGTGCTGCGGAAGTCCGTATCGCCCACCGTGACGGCGTCCTGCGCGACAACTTCGCCGCCCAATTCTTCGAACGCAGCGGCGACGTTGGTGACCAAACCTTCACCGTACGGGCTGCCATCATGGATGGTCGCCAGCTTGGTGATGCCGAGATAATCGTAGATAAAGATCGCATCTTCGACACCCTGCGCGTCATCATTCGGAGCCGTCCGGTTGAAGCTGACGAAGTCGGCGGCCAGCGCGGGGTTGGTGCAGCTCGCGCTGATCATGATGTAACCGGCCGAGTCGAGGATCGGGCCGGCGCCACGGCACGCGCTTGAGCACGTCGGGCCGACGATGCCAACGATCTGCGGATTGGAAACGTAGTAGTTGGCGACCGCTTGCCCACCTTCTGCCGAGCACAGGTCGTCCTGAACGTCGATCGTGACTTCAAACTCGACGTCGCCAACCGTAACGGTTCCGCGCTCGTCCAGCGCAAGCTCGACACCACGCACGATGTCCTCACCCAACGGGGCAAGACCTTCGCCGCTGATCACGGCTGCGACGCCGATGACGACCGGATCGCCTGCCTCAACGACGACCGTGCCTTCGTCCTGTGCCATTGCTGGAACAATCAACAGCGCCAGAACGGCCATTACAACGAGAAAATTGCGGGTTGCATTCCGTACCATAGGGGTAAACTCCTTGCTCTGTTTGGTGTACCGTTGCCTAATCAAGGCGCTGATGAGTGTACCGTGATGAATTGGCTTGTCAAATCGTTCTATCTCATTTTCATATTTCCAGCGGTAATCGCCCTGACTTTCACCGTCTCCGCCCGGCCGTCCGATTCGGCTCAGGGCGCTTGGCCGGTGACACAGCGCTGCCTCGGCCTGCCGGTCGAAGCGCCGGACGCGCCGTTTCCCGGTATGCTGGTGACGGTCGCCGACGATGCTGTCCGCGCTTACCGTGAAGGCGTACCAACGACCTATGTGCTGGCGTTCGCTGGGGGGAACTTCTTGCGAGGCGCGTCGGTTTCGCCCGACGGGCAGGTGATCGCCGTCCCGAACGGCGTCATCACAGCCGTGACCAGCAGCGATGTCCGCTACTCCGTTCAAGAGATCCGTATCGTCACGACGGAGACCGTACCGCGCATCGCTGTGCGAATCCCGTGGCGTGCGTCATTCCCGATGGGGTCGTTATTCACGTCTACGGGCGATATCCCGACTGTGCAGTGGCTCGATTCCGAGCGCTTCCTGTTTGTCGAGGGGCTTGCGTCCGAGGAGCAGCGGTGGGTCGTGGTGCGTCCGTTCGACGCCGGCGCGCAGCCCGAAACCGCCGCCGTACAGGATGCGCTGACGCGGTCTCCGGACGGTTCACGGACGGTGGCCGTCCGCAGCAGCGAGCGCGTGCTGATCGACGCCGCATCCGGCCAGACGCTGGTCGGCCTCCCGGCGAGCGCCGATGTGTCGCGGGCGCAGTGGACGCCGGACTCCAGCACGCTCGCGATCTCGTATCGAGAAGGCGGGGTTGAACGACTAACCCTGATGGACACGGCCTCCGGCGCGCAAAGCGACGTGTTCGTGTTCGAGCCGTACCAGAAAGCGCGCAGCGTCCGCTGGTCGCCGGATGGGACGCGCCTCGCATTTACCGTGTTCGACCCGCAGACCGGCATGAACCGGCTGCACATCGCCGACCGCGCAGCGCACGCGGTCAGCGACCTGTGCGTGGATCTGGAGATCGCCGGCAGTGAACCCTTCACGTCGTCGGTGGTCTGGTCACCAGACGGAAAAAGCCTCGCGATGACGACCGCGCAGGCCGTGCCGAATGCCGTGATTTCGATTGCCGACGTGGAGACGGGCCGGCGCTGGACGCTGCTGCCCGCGTCAGGCGAATTGTCGGGGTGGTACGATTAGCCGATACGCTTAGTAGTCGTCGTCGTCTTCGTACAGATCATCGAGTTCGTCTTCGTCGTCGAATTCGTCATCGTCGTCGTAGTAGTCTTCCTCTTCGTCGAGGTCATAGCCTTCGTCGTCGATGTCCTCGTCGTCGAAATCGCGTGGGCCGCGAAGGAGGATGTCGTCGAGTGCGCGCATGGGTGTCTCTCCGGGCAGACGCCGCTCTGGCCGCGTAACACGCGGCAGTATAACATGAACTTTGGACATGCAAGTATCAAATTTCCGCGTCAGCGCGTCATAAACCGGTATCCTACCCCGCGCGAGGTCACAATATAGCTGGGATGATTGGGGTCGATCTCTAGTTTCCGACGCAGGTAATGAATGTACAGCTTGAGGCTGTCGATCGCGTCGCCATACTCTTCGCCCCATGCTTGACGCACGAGATCTTCCCGCGCGACGACACGGCCCGCGTTGCGCACAAGGATGCCAAGCAGATTGAATTCCTTCGGCGTGAGATGGCAGAGCTGATCGCGCACGTAGACCTCGCGATTGAGGAAGTTCACACGGAAATCGCCGTCATCGAACGCCAGCTCTTCCGACGGGGCACTGCGCGGGGCGCGCCGCAAATGCGCCTTGATACGCGCGAGCAGCTCCTGCGGATCGAACGGCTTCGCGATAAAGTCGTCGGCTCCAAGTTCAAGCCCGCGCACCACGTCCTCTGAGCTTGCGGACGCGGCTAGGAACAGAATCGGAACGTCCGACATCTCGCGCAGACGGTGGCACATCTCCCACCCGTCCATCTGCGGCATATTCACGTCGAGCAGTACGATATCCGGCTGGAAGCGATACGCCTTGCGCAGTCCGTCCTCCGCAGAGCCGGCGCGCACAACCTCATATCCCGCGCGCGCCAACAGCAGTTCGAGCACACGCAGCGTTGTTTCGTCATCGTCAACGATCAAGACGGTATCAGACATCGTCTCCTCGCTGAAGGTTACGTGAGTCCAACCCCCACGCGAACACTTCCTGCGGAATGTATCATAGTTCTAACATTGGGGCAAACCACTTTTCTCAACGCCCACGACCGCCGATTAGACTACGCAAACAAGACGCACGCTGGCAAAATCCGCACGATCATGTACGCTATGCGGTCAGATTGCCGTTTAACCGCATTGAGGCGGCACGGCAGTGTCGTCGGCAGTATGCGAGGATGAATCGCAATGCAGGTTCTTACACATCGAATTGACCGTCGCACGATGCGCGGATTGATCGCGAGCGCCTTGATGCTCGCCGTTCTGCTTCCGCTGCTGGTCGTGCCCACCTTTGCGCAAGACCCTACGGCAACCCCCGCCCCCGTGGCTGATCCGGTGCGCCGCGGCCTTGACGCCGCGCGTGACGCGCTGGAAGCGGAGTTCAATACCGACTTGACCTACGTCCGTGCATGGACATTCGAGCAGACCGAATGGAAGGTCAGCATCGACTCGTGCAATTCAAAGGTCGCGGAGTTCGATTATCAGCCGGTGTATTTCGGTTGGGTCTACGACATCACCGCACTGAACGGCCGCACATGGCGCGTCCGCGTCAGCTTCGACCTCAAGGCGGTTGTGATCTGCGACAAAGAGGATATCGGCGCAGTGACCGACCCGAACGCGGTCACCAATCCCAACCTCGCCGCACCGGTGGCGGGCGCGGGCGCAGTGGGTGACTTCGAGCTGGGCGGCCACTATTTCGTTTTGGACGGCGGCGCGGTCGCCGCGATGAAGCAGGCCGGCATGAAGTGGGCCAAGAAGCAGATCCGCTGGACGCTCGGCTCGGGCACAGGCTCGGCCGCCGGCGCCATCGCTGAAGCGAAGGCCAACGGCTTCAAGGTACTGTTGAGCATCGTCGGCGTGGTCGAGGAAATGGGCGACTACGACGGCTACATCAACGCGTTCGCTGCCTACATGGGCGAGGTCGCTGCGCTTGGGCCGGACGCCATTCAGGTCTGGAACGAGCCGAACATCGACCGTGAATGGCCGCTTGGCCGCGTCAACGGCGCTGAATACACCAAACTGCTGGCGGCGTCGTTCAATGCCATCAAGACCGCCAATCCTAACGTGATGGTGATGACCGCCGCGCCGTCGCCGACCGGGTTCGCCGGCAGCGCGGGGTGCGTTCAGACCGACACCTATCACGTTTGCAACGACGACGTCTTCTTCCAGCAGATGGCGGCCGCTGGCGCAGCGAACTACATCGACTGCGTTGGCCTCCACTACAACGAGGGCGTCGTGTCGCCCAGCGCCACCACCGGCGACCCGCGCGATAACTTCCCCACCCGCTATTTCGGCAGCAACATCGGCCGCGCCCGCGCGTACTTCCCGAACCGCCCGATCTGCTTCTCGGAGCTGGGCTACGTGACGCCGGAAGGCTACGGCCCGATCGCCCCGAACTTCGCATGGGGCGCGGACAACACGGTCGCCGAGCAGGCTGCTTGGCTGGCGGAGGCCGCGTCGCTATCGGCTCAGCTCGGTTACGTCCGTATGATGATCGTGTGGAACGTCAACTCGCAGCAGTACGACGCCAACGACCCACAGGCCGGCTATGCGATCATCCGTCCGGGTGGAAGCTGCCCGGCATGCGCCACGCTCGGCGTGGTGATGGGCGCCAGCTAGCGCAAGGCTCTACCCATCGCAACACGAACGCCCCGGTGATGAGCCGGGGCGTTTTCGTCGTTGATGGAGAACTCAGGTCAGGCGATCACTCGATCGGCTTGAGATATTCGGCGACCAGCGCCTTCGTCCCGACCTGCGCATTGTCGAACTGAACCGTCGCCTTCTCACTTTCACCCGTGCCCGACGACTCGATGACCGTTCCAGCGCCAAACCGGGGATGATACACGCGCGAGCCGGCCGGGAACCGCGCCGCGCCTCCGGGAAACGGCACGATCTTGCTGCGGATGCTGCCGCCGAAGCGGCCGGCGTCTGGCTTGGCGGCCGGCTCCTGCTTCTGCAACCACTGCTCAAGCGGCGTGTTGGTATTGGCTGAAATCTGCCGGCCAGCCGAGCGCGAATCTGCGAGGCGCGGCGTCCGATCCCAGCGGGTCGCGCGGCTGTACGACTCGTCGTATGAACGCGTCATCACCCGTGTAGACAGGCCGCGGATCACCCCGGTGGGGATGTCGGACAGGAAGCGGCTCGGCACGCTGAGCGACGTGCCGAATGCGCGCCGGAACGCATAGCTGAGCAGCAGACGCTCCTCGGTGCGCGTGATACCGACGTAGAACAAGCGGCGTTCCTCGGCCAATTGTTCGGCGGTGTCGAGCGAACGGGCATGCGGCAGCACGCCTTCCTCACAGCCGACGATGAACACGACCGGGAACTCCAACCCCTTCGCGGCGTGCAGCGTGAGCAGCGTGACGGCCTGCTTGCCCTCCTGCAAGTCGTCGATGTCGCTTGAGAGCGCCTCCTCCTCGAACACGCTGGTGATGTCGCGGCCGTTCTGCACGGCCATCGCCAATACCTGCCGCAGTTGGTCGATGTTCTCCTCGCGTTCGAGCTGATCGTCCTGATCCTTGCTAATCTCCGGCAGATAGAAGCGGTAGCCGGTGTCGCCGATGATCGCGTCGAGCAAGCCCACATAATCACCGGTCGCGGCGATCAGCCGCCAGCGCGATACCATCGCGCCGAAATCACCGAACAGCCGGCCAACCCGCCCGCTGAGACCGGGTGCTTCCCCGGCGGCGGCCTTTTCGAGCGCCTCCAGCACGCCCAGCCCCATCTTACTGGCCCACGTGTAGAAATCACGCAGCGATTTGTCACCGATACCGCGTTTGGGGACGTTGACGATCCGCGCAAAACTCAGCTTGTCCTGCGGGTGATAGAGCATCCGCAGATACGCCATGAGATCCTTGATCTCCTTGCGCTTCCAGAACGAGACACCGCCGACCAACCGGAACGGGATGCTGCCCTGAAGGAACGCCTGTTCCAGCACGCGCGAGAAGGCGTTGGTGCGGTACATCACCGCGAAGTCACCGTAGTTGTAAGGTTCGCCGCTTTCACGCCGCCCGCTGGGCCGGTGGCTGTCGCGGATCAGCTCGTCGATCTTGTCGACCACCCAGCGCGCCTCGAACTCGTCGTTATACGCTTCGAACAGCTCGATCGGCTCGCCCGCACCCTTATCGGTGAACAGCGCCTTGTGTGTGCGGTTCGGGTTGCGGTCGATCACGCCGCGCGCCGCATCCAGTACGCTCTGCGTCGACCGGTAGTTCTGCTCCAGCAGCACCACCTTGGCGTCAGGATAGTCACGCCGGAACTGATTGACGTTGCGGTAGTCCGCCCCGCGAAAGGCGTAGATGCCCTGATCCTCGTCGCCGACGACGAACACGTTGTCCTGCGGGCGCGCCAGCATCCGCACGAGCGCATACTGCGCGCTGTTGGTGTCCTGAAACTCGTCGACCAGCACGAAGTCGATGAAGCGTTGATACTTCTCGCGCACGGTGTGGTTATCGCGCAGCAGGATCACAGTTTGCAGCAGCAGATCGTCGAAGTCCATCGCGTCGTTATCAAGCAGAATCGCCTGATAACGCTCATAAACACGACGGATCACCTCGCCGGCGTAGTCGCTTGCCGGATACTCCGCCGGCATCACCATCTCGTTTTTCGCGCCGGAAATCCGCGCCAACACCTGCCGTGGCACGAACTTCTTCGGGTCGATGTTGAGTTCCGCCAGCGCCTGCGTGATGGCCGTGGATTGATCGTCCGTGTCGAAGATGGTGTAGTTGGCGCTGTACGGCGTGTGTTCACTCTCGCGGCGTAGGGTGCGCGCGCAAATACTGTGAAACGTGCCGATCTGCAAGCCGCCGAGCCGCGTCCCGATCAACGCTTCGACGCGCCCGCGCATCTCCTGTGCAGCCTTGTTGGTGAAGGTGACGGCCATCATCGCTGGCGGCGGCACCCGCATTTCGTTGATGAGATACGCCACGCGGTGCGTCAACACGCGAGTCTTGCCACTGCCCGGCCCGGCGAGCACCAGCACCGGCCCCGTGCCTGCCGTGACCGCCGCGCGCTGCGCCTCGTTTAGCCCGTCGGTGATAAACACTGGTTGTCCCTGTCGCATACGGTTGAGCCTGACGGGATTATACCAGCAGAGTCGGGGGTGGCCGCCGCGCGGGACAATCGCTCATGCTGTGTTCGGGCATCTGCCGCACGCGCCGGGGAAAACGACAGCCCCGGCCGGAGCCGGGGCTGAGTGGTCGTGCGTTTCCGCACGATGGGTGGGTCACGCCTCGCGGCGGAACCGGGTGGTTCTAGAGGCGCAAGCCCTCCCGACAGTCTAACATAATGTCGATCACCCCCTTTGTACTCACCCAACGATGTCTAAACGTTAGCATGCTCTGACAATTCACGCAACTTAACGTTTGTGAAGTGCCTCACGTTTTTGGGATAATGGAAGGTGGACGTGCGATGCGGCATTCACGCTGCGTCAGAGTCCGGACATGTACGCTTAGGAATGAAGCCGTGACAGACGAACAACTCACTCCCCCCGCCCCCCTTCCGTTTGCATCCGAGCGCGACTCGCGTGCGGCGCCCCAGCAGACTGCGGCGGCCCCGATGACTCAGACGATGATCGTTGGGCTGATTTTCCTCGTGATCGGCTTCATCAGCGGCGGCCTCGTGTTTGGCCGCAGCATCGACACGGTGCAGCTTGAACGCAGCATCCGCACGATTGTAGCCGAGGAAGTCGCCAACATCAGCACGTCCGGCGGATCGGCTACTGCCGACCTGACCGACAACGATCCGGCGTTCGGCCCGGAAGATGCTAAGGTGACGATTGTCGAGTTCAGCGACTTCTACTGCAGCTTCTGCGGCCGCTTCGCCAACGAGACGCTTCCGCGCCTGCGCGAGACGTACGGCGATCACATTCGCTTCGTGTACCGCGATATGCCGATCATCGGCGGGCAGATCAGCGTTCAGGCGGCGATTGCCGGCAACTGCGCCTTTGCCCAAGATAAGTTCTGGGACTTCCATAACATCGTCTTTCAGAATACCGACGCCCGCTCGCGGGAGGCCTTCATCAGCTTCGCCGATGAGTTGGGCCTCGATACCGAGGCGTTCACGACGTGCCTTGACGACCGCACGATGAGCGAGGAAGTCACGCTCGACTACATCGACGGGCAGAGCCTCGGAATCTCTGGCACGCCAGCGTTCTTCATCAACGGCCGCCAGATCAGCGGCGCACAGCCCTTCGATACGTTCGCGCTGGTGATCGACTCCGAGCTGCGCAAGGCCGGCATCACCCCACCGGAACGGGGAGAAAGCGGCTAAAGGCATCCGCGGGAGTCTGCCGGATTCGTCTACAGGTTCGTCCAACAGGATTGGAGATCCTCAGAATGAACGACCACCCGCTCACCCCGCTTGATCTACCGATCCCGAACGATCCGATGCAGCGCGTGCGCAGGCTCGCGCGCGATCTGGCGTGGGGGGCGCTCAATCAGCGATGGGCGCCCTCGTTCATGATTACGCCGGAGAAGACCCATGACGTATGGAATCTGAACCGCCCGGATACCTCGATGGCGGATTATGTGCGCGCGGTGTGGGGAGAGTATGCACCGCGCGCGCATTTGCTGCACGCGCTCGGCTACACGGAACTCAACGAGAGCGACCGCTTCCACGCCTACTATACGCTCACGAGCCGCGCCTTTGACCTGCTGTACGACCCTGTTCCGGCCGCGATTTTCATCTCATACAGCCGGCGCGAATCGAGCGCGTTCGCGCTGCTCGTGTTGGCCCGCTTCAAGCTCGCCGGCCTCGACGCGTTCCTCGACATGAAGGACTTGTCGCCGGGCGAGGACTGGCACGCGCGGCTCGAACGTGAGGTGCGCGCGCGCAAAGTGTTCATCAGCTTGCTCGGGCCTCAAACACTCGATTCGCCGCACGTTCGCGAGGAGATCCACTGGGCGCTTCAGCACGGCCTGACGGTCATCCCGGTGTTTCACAACGGCTTTACGCCCTCCGAGATCACCGATGCGACGCTGGCCCCCTTCGTGCGTGCAAACGGCATCGTCGTCGAAACTGAGACCACCAAAGCCTACAACGCCGCCGTGGTCGAACTGCTCAACGCGTTCGGCGTCTCACCGTAAGCACAGGATTCGAGAGGTTTACACCTCATCTTTACCTGACCTCCGGCCATTCAATACGCTCTTTCCAGACGCCGGACGCCTAGCGCCTCGATAGATACGTGTGCATCAACGTCTGAAAGTGGTGGACGCCGTTCTCGCGCTTGACGCTGAAACGGCCCTTGTCGTATGACCGTGACGCCAGCCCGCGCTGCACGATCTCGCAGATGGCGATATCCTCCTGTTGGATTTCGTCGCTGAACTGGATCGTCTGCTGCATCGATTCCCAGCCCGCGCCCGTGCCCGGCTCCTCGAAGTACCACTCGAAGATGGTGAGTGTCTTCTCGTGGCCGATGGGCAGGATGATGTTGATGCTCATGTTGTCGGGATAGACGTTGAGCATCACGTTGGGGAAGACCCAGTAATACAGCGCTTCAGCCTCGCCATCGGTGCGGATGTAACGCCGGTCGCGCCCTTGAATCTGACCGTCTTTGGCCGGCCGGATCGGCGCATACTGCGACGAGTATTCCGCGAACGTATCGACGCGGTACTGCTCATAATCCAGCTCGCGGTACAGGCCAGGATGCGCGGTCGGCACATGATACCCTTCGAGGTAATTGTCGACGTAGACCTTCCAGTTGCAGTCGATGTAGTAGTCGCGGCGCTCGAACATGCGCATGTTGGCGGTGTTGAACCCCTTGCGCGCGATCTCGTCGGCGATCGGGCCGTAGCTCGTCTCGGCCATTGGCTTAGCGTCCGGATCGAGGTTGACGAACACGAACGGCCCCCACGCCTCGACCTTGACTGGCGGCAGGCATACGGAACCGACGTCCCAGTTCTTGACGCCTTCGAACTCTGGCGCGCGCAGCAGGCGGCCCTCGAGGTCGTACGTCCAGCCGTGATACATGCACTGCAGCGTCTTGCGGTTGCCCTTGCCGTTCGCGACCGTCGCGCCGCGATGCCGGCACACGTTGTAGAACGCGCGCAGTTCGCCCTCAACCGTCCGCGTGACCACCAGCGGTTCGCCGGCGACGTCGCACGCGAAGTAATCGCTGGGCCGGGCGACCATCTCTGTGCGGCCGACGGGCTGCCATGTCGTCCAGAAGATCTTTTCTTTTTCGTGCGCAAGGAACGCCGGATCGGTGTACCAGCGCGCCGGCATGGTTTCGGCAACGGAAAGATCGTCGGTGACGTTGTAATCAGACAGGTCTAGCGGCGGCAGCATTGGATCACTCTACCCTTGTGCGAAAAACTCCAGCAGCAGAGAGTTTACCCGTTCCGGCGCCTCATGCTGCACCCAGTGAGTCGCGCCGTCGATCAGGACAAGGCGGCCGTCGTCGCACAACTCCACGCTCTGCTCCGCCATCTCTACGCCTAGGAAGCGATCTTTCGCGCCCCAGATCACAAGCACCGGCGGCGTCAGGCGAACGCTCGCGAGACGGGGCAGCCCGAACCTGAGCGTGGCCCGGTACCAGTTGAGCATTGCCGTCAGCGCGCCGGGTTGGCCCCATGCCGCCCGATACCGTGAAATGTCCTCGTCGGTGAACGTACCCGGCCGGGACGAGGCGCGAAGCTGCATCTCCATGGTTCGGAATGAGCGCGCACCGAGCATGGCTTCCGGCAGGCGCGGCAGTTGAAAGAAGAACATATACCAGCTTCGCCGCATTTGCTTGAAACTCGACCGCAGCGTGCGCACCATCACGACCGGGTGCGGCACGTTCAAGATCGTCAGAGTCTGAACGCGATCCGGGTGCATCAGCCCCATCGCCCACCCGACCACCGCCCCGAAGTCATGCCCGACGATGTGTGCCTGTGCATGACCGAAGTGGTCGAGGACAGCGCCGACGTCAGCCGTCAGCTTGGCGATGTGATAATTCTTGACCCCGGCCGGCTTACCGCTGAGGTTGAACCCACGCTGATCGAGCGCGATCACGCGGTTTCCCGCCGCCGCAAGCGCCGGGATCTGTTTGCGCCAGCCGTACCAGAACTCCGGGAATCCGTGCAGCAGCAGCACCGGCGTTCCGTCTTCCGGCCCGGCAGTGACAGCATGCAATGTCACGCCGTCCACGTCGATGAAATGATGCTCGATCGGGGTATCGCCGATAGACGTCATTAACGCACCGTTCGAGAGCGATGCCATGAGCTGCCTCTATAATCTGCGCTGTGAACCACGCCCCAAGCGCAACCGGCTTTCGTTCAGCGACTTGTCATCCAAGTCCTCGCTCACCGCGGCATAGAAGTCCTGATCGTACGTGCGCGCCTTGATGACGACTGGCATCGGGACGGCGTGACCCATGATGATCGCCTGCTGCTTGGTGTCGAGACGGGCAAGCACCTCACGGATGTTAGCCGCCCCGGACACGCCGTTCAGCACGGCCGAGATGTCGCGCTCGTTGTCGAGCAGCGCCGTCACACGCGTTCCGATCTGGCTCATCACTTCTTCGTCGATGCCGCTGGGCCGCTGATCGACCACCAGCAGCGTGACCTTGTACTTACGCAGTTCACGCGCGATGATGCCGAAGATCGTCTGGCCGGAAATGCCCGGATCGAGGAACTTGTGTGCCTCCTCGATGGTGATGACGAGGTGCGGCGGCTCAAGCGACGGATCGCCCAGCGCGCGTTCGACTTTTTCGACATAGTGCTCATGGATACGCCGCGTGATGTAGTTGGCGACAAGGATGTAGGCGTCCACCGAGTTACCGTAGCGGCCGAATTCGAGGATCACCGACTTTCCCTGCTCGGCCAGCAGGTTGATGATCTCCTTCACGCTGTCCGAGACCGGCTGATCGGTCAGGAAGTCCCAGCGCTCGAATCGCTCGACGCGCCGTTTAAGCCCCAGCAGCGTGCCTTCCGCGACCGGCGACTGTTCGGTGATCTCCTCCAAGTCGTCGCGGTCGGCGTCGATCAGCCGCTTGATCCATCCCCTACCCCACAGCTTGCTCAAGGTGTTGGTGGCGTCGAGCATGGCGTCGGTCAGGTTCATCGTGCCCTTCAGCAGCACGAAGTCCTCCGGCTCGATGTCATCATACGGAATGCGCACGACCTGATTATTGCCCGCGCCGCGCCGCCGCGAGGACTCCTCGTCCAGCGTCACGATGACGACGTGGCTGGGGAACAATTGGCGCAGCCCTTTGGCCGCCGCGCCGTGCTCGGCGGTACCTGCCCAGCCGTATTCGGTGTGCATGTCGAACACGAGGTTGACCGCGTTGACCGACTTGCGCCGCGCCATCATGCCGGCGAGGATCACGCGCGTCAGGTACGTCTTGCCGGTGCCGCTTTTGCCGAATACGCCAATTGAGCGTTCGACCAACCGCTTCAACTCGATGTTGATCTGCGTATTTTCCAACTCAAGCGGCGCGCCGATGTTGAAATGCTTATCGTCGTCCGCGCCGAACACATGGTTGACGTCGGTGTCGGTCGCGTTCTGCACACGCATGAAATGGCCGGGGATCGTCTTGACCGGGCGCGCCTCGTTGTTCTCGTCGATCATCAGCATCGGCGCAACATTGATCGTCCCGTATGCCGCCGTGCCGATATACACCTGCCGCAGAAACGGATCGGCCATGTTGGGCGGATCGTTCTGGATCGCCGGGTTGGCGTTTTGCAGCGCCACGTCGGTGATGATGCAGAAAAAGCGCGCGCGTTCGCCGTGGACAACGACATAACGGCCAACCGCCAAATCTTCGATCGACCGGTCGCCATCGACCCGCACGACCAGCCCCCGGCTCAACGAGCCGCCGACGACGACACCAAGCCGCTGCTCATCCGCGGCGTCCGGAAAGCGCGCCAAATCGCGCTTGAGGAAATCCTCGAAGCTGTCGGTCATGGAGTTCGCGCACCCTTTCTACGGTTCATGGCTACAGTGCGTTATCGACAGTCAGCAGGCTCACTGTCCTGCCCCAGCGGGTTCGACGAGAGATGAAGTGGGTCATTTCTCATCACTCGGCACCCGGCACGCATCACTCTCAACCTCTTACATCAGCAGTGCCAGTACGTTGCTCAGCCGCCGCAGATCCGTCGTCAGGAGCTTCGCCAAGTGCCGGCCCGCGGCGATACGAAACGACTCGCGCTCATCGGGCGCGCGGCAGTCCAACGCGAACCGCAGCGCCGTCGCCAGCAAGTCCTCGCTCGGCACGTCCGCGGCGTGCAGCACCAAGCGGAAGAAGTCGAAGCGCTCGGTGAAGGCGCATATCTCGCTGGGGCTGCACAGCACGACTTCGCTGAGGCTCATCGGCGGGCGCGGCGGCAGGCTGTGGATGTACTGCTGCCCGTTATGATACCCGATGTTCAGCACCGACACCTCGACCGGGATCATTCGGTTTTCGCGTTGATCGCGCAGCACGTTCGGGTTGACCCATTCGGCCATGACCAACTCGCTGATCATCAGGTCGTCTTTGATCTCGACCGCGCTGATCAGCCCGATCACCCACTGGTTCTCGTCATTGGCGACCGGCACGCGCACGAACGCGCCGAAGTCGTGGCGGTCACCGATCCGCGTGCTGTGCGTTCCAGCGTTGAAGCCGCGGGTGCTGGCGCGCAATACACGTCCGATTACGTCGTTCATACCTGCCTCTTCCGACAGACAAACGTTACACAAACGTTTACTCGAAAATGTGTTCTATGTCAACGTCCCCGCCTCAAACTCCCTCACCTTGGAGGTACAACGCTAAACGAAACCGGCGCGCTGTCGATCTGTCTACCGGCGCTGTCGACGGCCCGGACGTGCAGGGCGAAGTCGCCAAGCTCCAGCGTCCAGAACACACGCCACGGCGCGCTGTCGGCCGAGCCGACGACCGTCCCGTTAATCACGAAGTCTACGCGAGTCGTGCCGGGCGGCGCCGATGCCTCCAACCGCAGGCGTTGCGTCGCCGCCGGGATACTCCGGCTGATTTGATACACCGCGCCATCGTGCGGCGCAAACACGGCCGGAACGGTTGGATCGCCCAACGCCGCCACGCGGCGCACACGTTCAAGCATCTCCGGCGTAAGGGCAGCAGCACCGGCCTTACGCGCCCAATCCATCGCGCGCTCTGGCAGCACCATGTAATGCACCCGAACGCGATCCACCATCGGTGTTGCGGCGGTTGCGAGATCACCGGTGCGCCGGTCGCTTTCAAGCGTGACCCACAGCGTATCGGGTTCGGTCGGCTGGGTTCCGTCGATGAACCACTCAAGGCGTGTATTCGGACAGTCGGCGGTCGGCAGCATGCCGGACACGATACAAACCGGCGCACGGACGATCCCCGGCGGCGGCGGGCCGAACGACTCTTCCGGCGTGCCAAGCAGCACCGACCGGATAAACGTATGCCAGATCGGGCCAGCGCCGGTCAGGCCGGTCGCTTCGCGCATGGGTCGATTGTCCGGGTTGCCGACCCACACGCCAACCACGAGCGACGGCGTGTATCCCACAATCCAGTTGTCGCGAAAGTCGGTCGTGGTGCCGGTCTTTACGGCGGCCGGACGTCCGATGTTGAGCAGGCTGTTGCGCCCGAAACCGGGTTCACGCGCGGCCGGATCAGCGAGGATGTCCGTGATCAGCCACGCCACGCGCTCATCCATGATGCGATCACGGTGGGCGGGGGGCGTCCATTCATACAGCACCGGCCCGTCCCGCTGTACGACCGACGTAATCAACACCGGATCGACGGCGAGACCTCCGTTGGCGAACACGCCGTAGGCCGCGGTCAGGTCAAGCAGGCGCACCTCGCCGCCGCCCAATGTCACCGCCAGATCGAGTTCCGGGTTCGCGGCGAGTGAGGTCAGCCCGGCCCGCGCGGCCAGTTCGATCATGCTGGATGTGCCGATGTCGTCCAGCACGGCGACGGCAGGGATGTTGAACGACGACGCCAGCGCCTCACGGATCGACACCGGCCCGTGCTCGGCAAAACCGAAGTTCGCCGGCACATACAGCTCGCGTTTGCGTGTATAGAACGCAGTCTCGACATCCAGCACCATCGACGCCGCCGTCCACGGATCGCTGCGATTCGGGTCGAACGCGGCGGCATAGGTGAACGGCTTCAGCGCGCTCCCCGGCTGACGCAGCGCGGTTGTGGCGTTCACTGCGCCGTCATGTGCATCGTCGAAATAATCGGGACTGCCCAGCATCACACGGACTTCGCCGGTGCGCGGATCGAGCGCCACCAGCGCGGCGCCGTCTACGTCTGCCGGTGGACGCTGCGGATTGTCGGTGCGGTTCAGTTGGGCGAGCCGCAACCGTGCAATTCGCTCGGCTTCGCGCTGCCAGTCAAGGTCGATCGTCGTGACCACGTCCAGCCCGTCGCGGTACAACTGCTCCGGAAACCGCTGCGCCAGCTCGGCCCACACACGCATGACGGCATGCGGCGCTTCAATCGGGAACGGCGCGGCGGCGTACTGCAGTGCATCCTCGCCCGCACGCTGTGCCTGTTCGGCCTCAATGACGCCGGCCTCGACCATCAGTCGCAAGACGACCTGCTGGCGCGCCTTCGCCGCATCGGGGTTCTGAATCGGGTCGTAAACCGCCGGCCCCTGAAGCAGACCGGCCAGCAGCGCACATTCCGACAGCGACAGCTCCGCGGCCGGCTTGGCGAAATACGCGCGCGCCGCGGCCTCCAGCCCATACGCCAGACTGCCAAAATACGCCTGATTGATGTACAGCGCCAGCACGTCCTGCTTGCTGTACGCCGTCTCAAGTTGAAGCGCCAGCAGCATCTCTTGAAGCTTGCGCTTGAGCGTGCGCTCCGGCAGACGGCCGGGGTTGAGCATGGTCAGACGCGCCACCTGCTGCGTGATCGTGCTGCCGCCGGCCACGATATCGCCGCCGCGCAGATTGATCCACAGCGCGCGAACGATGCCGGCCGGATCGACGCCGGGATGCGACCAGAAGTTCGCGTCTTCGGTGGCGACAATCGCGTTGACGCAGTGTTCCGGGATGTCGTCGTAGGCAATCGGGGTATTGCGGCCCTGCTCCGGCGGCAGAATTTCGTACAGCAGCGCGCCGTCCCGGTCGAAAATGCGTGTCGACGGCAGCGCCAAACCCGCCTGTAAGCGCTCAATCGGCGGCAGGTCGTGCGTCAGCCATGCCCACACGCCGGCCGCGGCCACCATCAGCATGACGCCCGCGCCAGCGGCGATACGCCGCCAGCGAACACGACGGCGGCTCGTGGAGTTCATCGGTCAGCGGATATCCCGGTGGAACTGGCGCATGCTCAGGACTCGCAGCACGAAGCCAAGCAGCGCGGCCACGACCACTGCGGCGATCACGCCAGCGGCCACGGCCACGAAGAACGACACGCCCTCGCGCCCATTCAGCGCCAAAAAGCCGACGACCAACGCGGCAATAATCAACGGCAGACGCAGCAGCACGATGATCCGCTTGACGACGCCCTCGACACCGCCGACGACCGCGCTGCCGACCGATCCGACCAACCCCGGTTCATCCGGCGCGACACTGCGCCGTAAGCCCTGCGCCATCGCCCGGATTTCGTCGTCACTCAGGCGAATATCATCCTGTGGTTGCTGATTCCGTGTCATCGGGTTCCTCTGTGTTGGGATTCAAGCTGTCCGGCTCAATGCCCATAGCCCGCAGCTTGGCGAGCGATCGTTCTTGCGCAAGCACGCGCATATCGCGGCTGATGTCCGTCTCGTCCATGATTTCCGCACCGAGCAGCGTTTCCAGCGCGTCCTCCAACGTGATCAAGCCGGCCGTGCCGCCGTACTCGTCAAAGACCAGAAACAGGTGGTCGCCGTCGGCGATGAACTTCTCAAGGGCGCGGTCAACCCGCAGAGTCTCCGGCACGCTGTTGATCGGCCGGCAGAGCGCGTGAAGCTGCACCGAATCGGCGTCCTCCGCGACCCGGCCGAGGATATCGGAGCGCAGCACATAGCCCTCGATGTCGTCATAGTCACGCCCGTAGATCGGGATACGGCTGAACGGCAGCACCTTGTGGCGTGCGCTGGCCTCGGCCACGGTCATCTTCGCCGGCAGCGCGAACATCACGGTACGCGGCGTCATGACATCATAGGCCGACAGCTCGCTGAGCTTGAGCAGGTTTTTGAGCACGCGATTTTCGCTTTCGGCGAGGCCGCCCTCGGTGTGGCTGACATCCGCCAAGACGGCCAGCTCGGCGCGCGAGACGGTCGGCTGTGCGGACTGCCCGCCAACGAGCCGCGCGATCCACTGCATCACGACCAACGCCGGATACATCACGATCACCATCCCGCGCAGCGTATACGCCGTAAACGGCATGAGCTGCTTGGCATAGTTCGCGCCGATCGTCTTGGGCAGAATTTCCGAGGCCACGAGGATCAGCAGCGTCAGCACGGCCGAGATCAAGCCGAAGTATTCACTGCCAAACAGAGCAACAGCCTCAGCGCCCGCGCCGGCCGCGCCGACGGTATGGGCGACCGTATTCAGGGTCAAGATCGCACTGATCGTCAATTCGAGGTCTTGCTTGTGCTTACGCATCAGCACACCGGCGCGCTTGCCTTCCGCCACCGCGACCTCTACCGAGGAGGCCGAGGTCGTCAAGAGAACGGCTTCGAGCAACGAACACAAGAACGACAAGCTCAGGCCAAGAGCGATGTAGAACAGCATTCCGCCGACTGTTCCGGCGGGCGCGCTATCAGTCGGGGCGACCTGTGCCGCCGTGACCACCGCGCTTAGCTCTATGAGTGGGTTCATGTCCTCCTCGGTGGGCGCACGTCGCTCCGCGCCACGGGATGCTTACTGCGCAAAGTGTAGCACAAACTTGGCCCGGCCGTCGTGATTCCGTCAGGTGTCGTCCCCTTCGGAAGGACTCCGGCTGTGTTACGATCTGCGCAACTGATCTGGAAACAGGGGATCGGAATGGCCGCAAGGATCCTTGTGTTCGTGGGCGCGGCTGCGGTGGTCGTGGGTCAAGCGGCTGCGCAAGACGGTATTCCAGACAACTGTGAGCATCAGGGGGCGCACGCCCGCCGGCGTTATTGGACTGAGCGGGCGCTATAAATACGGCGTGTTATCGGCTAGAATGGGGATACTCTCGTCTACACAAATGAGGGCTTCCCTATGGCGAACTTTGTCGATGCGTTCGGCGCTCGCGGCACGCTCCGCGTCGGAAACCGGGACTACACCGTCTTCCGGCTCTCGAAGCTGGAGGAACAGGGCATTGGTCATGTCGGCCGCCTTCCGTTCAGCATCAAGATCCTGCTAGAGAACGCCCTGCGCCACCTCGACAACTTCGAGGTGAGCGAGCAGGACGTCCGCCATCTGGCGGCATGGGATCCGACCGGCGCGGACAAGCCCGAAATCCCGTTCAAGCCGGCGCGCGTCATCTTGCAGGACTTCACTGGTGTGCCGTGCGTGGTCGACCTCGCTGCACTGCGTTCCGCGATGGTGCGCATGGGCGGCGACCCGGCCAAGATCAGCCCGAACATCCCCGTCGACCTCGTAATCGACCATTCCGTGCAGGTCGACGCCTTCGGCTCTGACGCCGCGTTCAAGATCAACGCCAGCTTTGAGTTCGAGCGCAACCGCGAACGTTATGAGTTCCTCCACTGGGGCCAGAAGGCGTTCAAGAACTTCAAGGTCGTCCCCCCCGCCACCGGCATCGTGCATCAGGTCAACCTCGAATATCTCGCCAAAGTCGTGCAGACCGGCGCGGACGGATCGCTCTACCCCGATTCGCTGGTCGGCACCGACAGCCACACGACGATGATTAACGGCCTCGGCGTGTTGGGTTGGGGCGTCGGCGGAATCGAAGCCGAAGCGGCCATGCTCGGCCAGCCGATCTACATGCTGATGCCGGAAGTGATCGGCTTCAAGCTGACCGGTCAACTACGTGAGGGCGCGACGGCCACCGACCTTGTGCTGGTCGTCACGCAGATGCTGCGCAAGAAGGGCGTGGTCGATAAGTTCGTCGAGTTCTTCGGCGCCGGCCTGAGCAAACTCAGCCTGCCCGACCGCGCCACTATCGCCAACATGGCCCCGGAATACGGCGCGACGATGGGCTTCTTCCCGGTGGATGACGAGACGCTCAATTACCTGCGCCGCACCGGACGCGATGACTCGCTGGTCGCGGTGGTCGAGGCATACACCAAAGAGCAGGGGCTGTTCCGTACCGACGGCATGGCCGATCCGCTCTTCACTGACGTCGTCGAGCTTGACCTCAGCACCGTCGAGCCGAGCATGGCCGGCCCACTTCGCCCGCAGGATCGCATTCTGCTGCGCGAGGTCAAGGCGACGTTCAAGCACGCGCTCGAAGCGCCGGTCACCGAGCGTGGATACGCCCTCAGCGGCAGTCAGCTGGAGCGCGTCGGCGTGGTGCATAACGGCGCTACGCACGAGATCACGCACGGCGCGGTGGTCATCGCGGCGATCACGAGCTGCACCAACACCAGCAATCCGTCGGTGATGGTCGCGGCGGGCCTGCTGGCGAAGAATGCGGTCGAGAAGGGGCTGACCCGCCAGCCGTATGTCAAGACCAGCCTCGCGCCCGGCTCGAAGGTCGTCACCGAGTACCTCGACAAAGCCGGCTTGACCGAATACCTCGATCAGCTTGGCTTCCAGACCGTCGGCTATGGATGTACGACGTGCATCGGCAACAGCGGCCCGCTTCCCGCCGAAGTCAGCGCCGCCGTCAACGAGTCCGATCTGGTCGCCGCCGCCGTGCTCAGCGGCAACCGCAATTTCGCCGGCCGCATCAGCCCGGATGTGAAGGCTAACTTCCTCGCGTCCCCGCCGCTGGTCGTCGCTTATGCGCTGGCCGGCACCGTCGACATCAACTTCGACACCGACCCAATCGGCACAGGCAAAGACGGTCAGCCGGTCTACCTGCGCGACATCTGGCCGAGCCAGCGCGAAATCCTTGACGTGGTCGGTTCATCGATCACCGCCGGGATGTACCGCGAACAGTACGGCAACGTCTACAACGGCAACCCGGATTGGAACGCGATCCCCTCCAAGAGCGATCCGGTCTACAGCTGGAACACGGCCAGCACCTACGTGCAGGAGCCGCCCTTCTTCGTCGATATGCCGGTCGAAGCGCCGGGCGTACAGCCGATCTCCGGCGCGCGGGCGCTGGCCCTGTTCGGCGACAGCGTGACGACCGACCATATCAGCCCGGCTGGCAGCATCGCCAAGGACAGCCCGGCCGGCCAGTATCTGCTCAGCAAGGGCATCGAGCGTAAGGATTTCAACAGCTACGGCTCCCGGCGCGGTAACGACCGCATCATGACGCGCGGCACGTTCGCCAATATCCGCCTGCGCAATCTGCTCGCGCCCGGCACCGAGGGCGGCGTGACGTACTACCTCCCCACCGGCGAGCTGATGAGCATCTACGACGCCTCGATGAAGTATCAGGCCGACAATACCCCGTTGGTGATCTTCGCCGGCAAGGATTACGGCATGGGCTCCAGCCGTGACTGGGCCGCCAAAGGCACACTCCTGCTCGGCGTCAAGGCGGTCATCGCGCAGAGCTTCGAGCGCATCCACCGGTCGAATCTGGTGATGATGGGCGTGCTGCCGCTGGTGTTCGAGGACGGCCAAAGCTGGCAGTCGCTCGGCATTTCGGGGCAGGAACACTTCCGCATCGAGGGCCTGAACGACGACATCCAGCCCAAGCAGAAGCTGACCGTGGTCGCCACCAGTGCGGACGGCAGTGAGAAGCGCTTCACCGCGATCGCGCGCCTCGACACGCCGGTCGAGGTCGAGTACTACAAGAACGGCGGCATCCTCCAAACCGTGCTGCGCAACTTCCTCAAGCAGTAACGCGCCACCGGATCAAGACGCTCAACGGCCGGGGATCGCATAGGTTCCCGGCCGTTTCTGTTATACTAAAGTCATACATAAGATGAGGTACGCCAATGGCCGCTGCTGTAGAACGCGTACAGCCTATGACCGCTGAAGAATTCGACCGTTTTGCCCTTGCGGACGAGAACAGCGAGCGCATCCTCGAATTCATCGACGGAGAGATCTTCGAAGTACCGAGCAATCCGTATGCGTCAAAGGTCTCTATGCGGGTCGGTATCTTAATCGGCGTTTATCTGCTCAAGCAGCCGATTGGACACTTGACCGGTGAGGCCGGCGGCTATCGCGTATCGGGTGATCGCTACGCACCGGACGTCGCGTTCGTGCGTCGAGAGAAACAAGACGAAGTTGCGATGGAAGGCTATAACCCCGTGCCGCCTGACCTTGCCGTCGAAGTCGAGTTCCCAACGAGCATCAGATCGCAGCGTCGGCTCGAAAAGAAGCTGGCGCGTTACGCTGCGGATGGCACGACCGTGTGGGTCGTTTATCCCGAAACACGCGAAGTTGAAGTCCACGCGCCGAACCAGCCCGCGCAGATCGTCGGCATCGACGGCACGCTCAACGGCGGCGACATCCTGCCCGGCTTTACGCTGGCCGTCACGGACATTTTCCCTGAAGCTGCTGATCTCACCGCGCCAGACGCCTAGTCCAATCCTGACGAGCGCAGCGCGTCGGCGAACGCCGGCGTGTCCGTGTCCGTGATCTTCACCTGCGGCGTGCCATGCCACTGTGCGAAGTCGTGCAGCGCGCTGTTGAGACCGGTCACCAGCTTATTCGTGACCTTCACCCCCGGCTCAAGGTGCAGGCGTCGAATTTCCAGAACGCCGTCTTTGCGGTGCGCCTTCGGGTCAAGCCGGCCAACCATGCGTGTGCCGTGTAGAATGGGCAGCGTAAAATAGCCGAACTTGCGCTTGTGTTCCGGCGTGTAGACCTCGATTTTGTAGTCCATGCCGAACATGCCGAGCAGCCGGTCGCGATCCCACACCACCGGATCGAACGGGGACAGCACGGTCGTCCGGCTCGCCTTGATCGCGCCGTCCGTGATCTGCTGGAGCGTGTCGGTGTCGTCGCGGTGGACAAGCCACGCCTGCGGGTCATCCCCGACGTGGACGCGGGTCAACACGCCGGCCTTCACCAATCCCGGCAGCACGCGCTTAACGTCACCTTTCTTGATGCGGAAGTAATCCGCCAGCCAGCGCTCCGGCGCGACGCCGAGCATCCGCACCGTGCGCTCGATCCAATCAGCGTGAATCGCGTCGACATCGGGTGTCTTGGCATCGCTCCACGGGTGGATACGTTCTTGTAGGTCGTAGATGCGCTGAAAGTTGTCGCGCCGGGCGACCATGACTTCGCCGACATAGAACAGATACTCAAGCGCCATCTTCTCGGCCTTCCAGCCCCACCAGCCGCCCTTGTAACCGTCATTGCGCTCGAAATCCGCCGAGCGAACCTCTCCGTTCTCGCGGATATGCCTGCGGATTCCGTCAATGGTTCCAGCGAGGATGCGGTTGGACGCCCACGCGTTGACCTCGCTGTCCGGCACGCGCCGATCGAGCATGAAGCGCCGGTACTGTCCGAAGTCCTCAATCGGCAGAAAGCAGGCCGCGTGCGCCCAATACTCGAACAGCTTACGCTCGGCCAGCAAATCGGTCAGCCAGTTCAGCGGATAACCACCGAGCCGGCTCCACAGCACCACATACGGGCTGCGGTTGACCACGCTGATCGTGTCGATTTGCAGCACGCCGATGCGCCGGATCGTGTCGAGCAGGTCGGCCTTCTTCACCTTGCGCTGCCGACCGGTCAATCCCTGCGCATGAAGCAGCGCTGTCCGTGCGTGTTCGAGTGTAATCTTCATCAATCGACCTCATCGTCCGGCGTCGAGCGTACAGAACAAACGTTCCAGTATTGTAACGCGCTAACGTCCGGTTCGCCAGATCACAGCCGTCGGCCGAATGGGGACGCCTGTTCGCGATACCGGTGCGGTGCAGTTTGCGCTATATGTACGGTGAGCCGTCAACCAAAAACGCCGCCCGGATGTCGGACGGCGTTTTGTTTACGGTGTGAACGGCCGGTGATCTACACGGCCGGCACGCGGTGGCACGCCACGTAATGCCCCGGCGTGACCTCGATCAACTCAGGATCGGGGTCGCGGTGGCAGTACTCGATGCTCACCGGGCAGCGCGTGTTGAAGTTACAGCCGGTCGGCGGATTAGCGGGGCTGGGCAAGTCCCCGGCGATGATGATGCGCTGACGATGTTCTTCCACGCTCGGATCCGGCACCGGCACCGCCGAGAGCAGCGCCTGTGTGTACGGGTGCAGCGGGTTGTCATACAGCTCGTCGGTCGGGGCCAGCTCGACGATCTTGCCGAGGTACATGACGGCCACGCGGTCGCAGATGTGCCGCACCATCGACAGGTCATGGGCGATGAACAGGTACGTCAGGTTGAGTTCCTGCTGCAAGTCCTCAAGCAGGTTGACCACCTGCGCCTGAATCGACACGTCGAGCGCCGAGATCGGCTCATCGCATACGATGAACTTCGGGTTCAGCGCGAGCGCGCGCGCAATGCCGATACGCTGCCGCTGACCGCCTGAGAACTCGTGTGGATAACGATTGATGTAGAACGGGTTGAGGCCCACGCGTTCCAGCAGTGCTTCGACGTTCTCACGCAGCTCGCGGCCGCGCAGGATGTTGTGAATGCGCATCGGCTCGCTGACGATGTTGCCGACCGTCATACGCGGGTTGAGCGACGCAAACGGGTCTTGGAAGATAATCTGCATCTCGCGGCGCAGCGAGCGAAGCTCCTCGCCTTTCATCGTGGTCAGCTCGCGCCCATCGAAGACGACCGAGCCGGACGTCGGACGGTAGAGCTGCAGAATGGTGCGGCCGGTGGTGCTCTTGCCGCAGCCCGACTCGCCCACGAGGCCGAGCGTCTCACCGCGCTTAACGTCGAAGCTGACGCCATCGACCGCGCGCACCGCGCCGACCTGCCGCTGAATAATCAAACCCGACGTAATCGGGAAGTGCTTTTTGAGATTGCGGACGCTAAGAATCGTATCTGAGGTCGCCGCCGAATTGGGTTGAACTGCGCTCGCCACTGCCGACATTTACTGCTTCCCTTCCGCTTCAGCCTTGAGAGCCGCCGGCAAGTCATACCAAGCCGCGACAAGATGACCTTCAACACTTCCTTCAGCTTGGCGCAGCGGTGGCGTCTCCGTCCAGCAGCGTTCGCTGCGATACGGATTGCGGGGCGCGAATGCGTCGCCGACAGGTTCTACACGCATGTCCGGTGGAGACCCTTCGATCTGCACCAAGCGCTGACGCCCACCACCGACATCGAGGCGGGGGAGTGAACGGAGCAAGCCAAGCGTGTAGGCGTTGCGCGGGTCTTGGAACACGGAGCGAATCGGTCCGCGTTCGATGATGCGCCCGGCGTACATGACGTTGATCGTATCGGCCAACCCGGCTACGACGCCGAGGTCATGGGTGATCCAGATCATCGCCATGCCAAGCTCTTTCTGAAGCTGCTTGACCAGTTCGATGATCTGCGCCTGAATGGTGACATCCAGCGCGGTCGTCGGCTCGTCGGCGATGAGCAGCTTCGGGTTACAGCTGAGGGCCATGGCGATCATAATACGCTGGCGCATCCCGCCCGAAAACTGATGCGGGTAGTTCTTCAGACGCCGGCGCGCATCCGGGATGCCGACCATATCGAGCAGCTCGGCGGCGCGGCTGTCGGCCTGCGAGTTATTCATCCCCAGATGAAGTTTGAGCGCTTCGGTGATCTGCGTGCCAACCGTCAGCACGGGATTGAGCGAGGTCATGGGGTCTTGGAAAATCATGGCGATCTCCGCCCCGCGCACCAGCCGCATCTCGTCACGGCTCAGCTTGAGCAGGTCACGCCCCTGAAAATTCACCTCGCCGTGGGTGACTTTTCCCGGTGGGCTAGGGATCAGCCCCATGATCGAAAGGGCATGCACGGATTTACCGCTGCCCGACTCCCCGACGACTCCCAGCGTCTCACCCTCGTTGAGCACATAACTCACGTCGTTTACGGCGTAAATTGTGCCTTCTTGGGTATAGAAGCGGGTGACGAGGTTCTTGACCTCCATCAACACACCCACGGTCCACCTCCACCTAACCCCAAAGCGCGCTCCCGCGCGTAGTGCCAATTTCGTGCTGCGTGTTTAGGCGTTTGCCTTCGTCTGGCAGGTTGGACTCCCCAGTCATCCCCCGCCCACGCGTGTCGAATTGTAGCCTAATGCCCAATCCGCAACAAGTTTTACTGCGCTTAACGCAATTTTCGTATGGCTTTCGAGTAGTCTAACAAAGACCTAATGATTCTCCGGTTAGGTTGTGCGGCGCGCAAGCGTCGAGACTTATAGACAGGCGCCGTGTGTGCTGCACGCGGGGCTGGACGGGGCCAGCTGCCTGTTCGCGTGACCTTCATTCAACGGATTGAGGAGCCTGATGGTTATCGATTTCACCCCACTCCGCGAGCGCAAGGTGAAGGCGGGCGAGTTTGCTTCCCGCTACAGCCTCGCGGACATTCGCGAAACGGCCGTCGCGGGGATCACGTTCATGCGCGAGCTGATCGCAGACCTTGACGACGCCGACGTCACCTTCGACCCGATCGACCCCGAAGCCAACGACCCCCATGCCCGCCCCGGCGAGGAACACATCGGCTGGAGCATCGCCCACCTAATCGTGCATGTGACCGCGAGCACGGAAGAAGGCGCGGCGCTCGCCTCGGTGCTGGCGCGCGGCATCCCCTATCCCAACGACGTTCGCCTGCGGTACGAGACCGATTGGCGATCAGTGACCAAGAAATCTACACTTGAGCAGCGGCTCAACGAAAGCCTGCGGATGCGGCTCGCCTTTATCGACTCGATGCCCGACAAGCCGTCGAATGCGACTGTCAAGCGCAGCGACCGGTTTATCGAGCTGTATGGAGAGACGGACTACAAGGCGACGTTCATTTTCGGCCTCATGCACGAATTCGGACACCACGAACAGATGGCCGAGGTCAAGCGGCAGGCGATTGAAGGACGCAAAGCAGTCACGGCACGTTAGTCGCGCGTCTGTGCAATAGAAACAAGCGTTGCGATCAGCGCAATTGACGATTTCGCCCGACAGTCCTATCATCGAACCGTATTACGTCTACGGGGAGTTGTAGGTTGTTGTATGGTTGATCTCCGCCGAACCCTAATCGGGGCGCCGCTCGCAACACACCAAGCCATTCACCAGCGCCTTTCTAAAGTAAAGGCGCTGGCTGTGTTTAGCTCCGATGCATTGAGTTCGAGCGCATACGCGACCGAGGCCATCCTCTTGGTCTTGATCGGAGCAGGAACAGGGGCGCTGGCGGTTAGCTGGCCGATCACACTCGGGATCGCTGCACTGCTGCTGATCGTGAGTTTCTCGTACTACCAGACGATTCACGCCTATCCCAACGGCGGTGGAGCGTACATCGTCGCGAAGGATAACCTCGGGGTGTTTCCGGGGCTGACCGCCGCCGCCTCGCTGTTGATCGATTACATCCTGACCGTCGCCGTGTCGGTCTCGGCCGGGGTCGCCGCGCTCACGTCAGCCTTCCCGGAGATCGTCCAGTTCCGCGTGCCCATCGCAATCGGGATCGTCGCCTTCATCATGCTGATGAACCTGCGCGGCGTGCGCGAATCCGGGACGTTCTTCAGCATCCCGACGTATGCCTTCGTCGTCGGCGTCTTCCTGATGATCGGCTGGGGCCTGATCCGTATCATCACAGGCAATATCCCCGACCCGATGGAGGGGCAGATCGTCACGGACGGCGTGGTTTCTGCCACAGAGGGTCTCACGCTGTTCATTATCCTGCGTGCGTTCTCAGCCGGCTGTACAGCACTGACCGGGGTCGAGGCGATCAGCAACGGGATCCCCGCCTTCAAGCCGCCTGAGAGTCATCACGCCGGCCAGACCCTCATCATGATGGTCGTGCTGCTGTCGGGCCTGTTCATCGGCGTCACGTTCCTCGCCAATCACTTCCCGATCGAAGTCAGCGAACACGGCGGGCCAACCGTTCTGTCACAGATCAACGCGGAGGTGTTCGGCGCGGGCACGGTGTTCTACTTCTACGTGCAGTTCGCCACCCTGTTCATCTTGTCGCTGGCGGCCAACACGGCGTTTGCGGATTTCCCGCGTCTCGCCTCGCTCATCTCGGCCGATCGCTTTCTGCCACGTCAGCTGACCAATTTCGGCGACCGCCTCGTCTACAGCAACGGCATTATCCTGCTAGCTGTGCTGGCGTCGCTGCTCATCATCCTGTTCGACGCGCGTGAGCAAAACATGCTGCCCCTCTATGCCGTCGGCGTATTCGTCAGCTTCACGCTCTCGCAAAGCGGGATGGTCATCCATTGGATAAAAGACCGCAAGCGCGAGGGATTCGTCCCGACACGCGCATGGCGTTTCAAGCTCGGCATGAACGCGTTCGGGGCGCTGTGTACCTTTGTCGTCGGCATCGTGCTGATGGTGACGAAATTTGCCGAGGGCGCATGGCTCGTGATCGTCGCCATCCCGGTGCTGATCGCGATGTTCCTCAGGATCCACAGCCATTACAAGGGAGTGGCTCGCTCACTGTCGCTCGACGGCATTACCCCCAGCCCACCGCGCACTCATAACCTGCTGCGCAACCACACGCCGCTGATCGTGCTGATGAACAGCCTCAACCGTTCGTCGCTGCAAGCCCTCGAGTACGCGCTGCAAATCAGCGACAACGTGCGCGCCGTGGCGATCTCGGTAGAGCCGCCGCAAATCGAGGCGCTGCGTAAGAAGTGGGCACAGTGGAACCTCGGTGAAGTCCCGCTGGACATTATCGACTCGCCCTATCGCGAGATCAGCGAACCCCTCGTGCGCTATCTACACGAACGCGACACCGCCGATCCTGAACGCCTGCCAACGATCGTGGTGATCCCGCAGTTCGTGGTCTCAAAATGGTGGGAAAACCTGCTGCACAACGGGACGACAAGCATCATTCGGGCGGCGTTGTACCGCGATCAGATCGAGCGCGGTCACGGCCGGCCGGTCATCTTCGTGCCCTATCGCATCGGCGACACGTTGTATCAACCGGACATCATCGGCCGCGAATCGCCGAAGCCCGACCCTCGCGGCGACGAGCTTCACGGCTAGTTGGCCTCAACCCCGTCAGGATCAAAAAGGACCGCCCAGCACGGTTCTTTTTTGGTGTCACGCCGCTAAGCGCGAAGTTGAAAGTGTTGAGTGATGAGTGATGAGAAAACGCCGCGCCGTATAGCTCGACTAACGCTGCAAGATGGGAGACCGAATCTCTCGACTTACGAACACCGGCTTAGTCCACTCATGGGCACAAAACTAGCCCCGTCTCACAACTGCCACCTGCCCCCTGCCAACTGACTCCTGACAACTGACTCCTGACAACTGACTCCTGCCAACTGACTCCTGCCAACTGACTCCTGCCAACTGCCCCCTGACAACTGACCCCTGCCTACTGACTCCTGCCAACTGACTTCTGACTCCTGCCCCCTAGAGATTAAGCGCCACCCGCATCAACTTCTCGCCGGTGTCGAACTTCTGCGTAAAGCCCAGCGCCTTGCAGATTTTGAGCATGCCGGTGTTCTCCGGCAGGACATACGCCCAAATCTGCCGGACATGCTCGGCCTTGCCCCACTCGACCAACCGCTTGAGCAGTTCGGTGCCCAGCCCCGCACGCTGATACAGATCGCTGATAAGCAGGCCAAACTCCGCATCGTGCCGGCCATACGCCTTCGTCAGCCGGCCGATGCCGAGGATTTCCGGCCCGCTGTCAGTCGTGTGGCGAACGGCGACGAACGCCATTTCGCGGTCATAGTCGATGAACGCCAAGCGCGCCAGACGGTCATGCGCGATACGCTGGCCGAGCTTCATCATGCTGAAGTAGCGCAGATACACCGACCGTTCAGAAAGGTGCTCGTGGAAACTCACCACCAGCGGCTCGTCCTCAGGCCGGATCGGCCGGATTTCGAGGTCGTCACCGGTCTTACTCGTCCACGGATGCACGTACTGGCGCGGGTACGGCCGGATCGCCGGACGCGGAAGATCGGCCTCCTCGGTACCGGGCGGCATCAATACAACGCGGGCGTCCAGCGCAACAAACCGTTCCGACGACGCCAGCAGCGGATTGATGTCGATCTCCTTGATCCACGGCTGTTCGACGACCAACTGACTGAAGCGCACCATCAAACGTTCCAGCGCCGGCATGTCGACCGGTTGACGTCCGCGCACGCCTTTCAGCGCCGTGTAGATCTTGGTCTGTTCCATCATCCGGCGCGCCAGCGTCGTCGTAAGCGGTGGCAGGCCCAGCGCACGATCCTTATACACTTCGACCAGCGAGCCTCCGGTGCCGAACAGCAGCACCGGCCCGAACTGCGCGTCAAGGCTGCTGCCGATGATGATCTCGTAGCTGTCGGTCATGCGGATCATCGGCTGAACGGCGACGCCATGGAAGTGCTCGGCGCCGGCTTTCTCTGTCACGCTCTGGCGGATTTGGTTGAACGCGCGCCTCACGCCGTCGCTGTTGGTGACGTTCAGCACCACGCCGCCAACGTCGGTCTTGTGCGTGATCGTCTCGCTGTGCAGCTTGATCACAACCGGATAGCTGATCTGCCCTGCCGCCTCGACAGCCTCGTCTTCGGTCTTGGCGACGATGTTGGCGACCGTCGGAATCTTGTACGCGGTCAAGATGCGTTTTGACTCGTCTTCGGTCAGGATGTCGCGCTTCTGTTCACGCGCGGAGTTGATGATCTGTTCGACCGCGGCGCGATCCGGCACGTCTCCGTAATGATCCTCCGGTAGGTCGGGCGTCTCATGCAGGCCGCGCAAGCTGTAATCGTAGCGCCACAGATAGTTGAACAGACGCACGGCCGTGTCCGGATACGGGAAGGTCGGGATGCCGGCCGTGCCGAGGATCGCCTCGCCCGCTTTGATCGACTCGCCGCCCATCCAGCTCGCCAGCACCGGCTTGTTCTCGATGTTCGCGTAGGGCTTGAGCCGTTCCGCCGTCGCGGTCGGGTCGGTCATCGCTTGCGGCGTGAGGATGACCAGCAGGCCGTCGGCATTGGGATCAGACGCGGCGACTTCCAGCGCTTTCGCGTAACGCTCCGGGTCGGCATCGCCGAGGATGTCGATCGGGTTATTGTGGCTCCATGCGGACGGCAGAAACGCGTTGAACGCGTCCATCGTCTCCGGGCTGATATCCGACAGCTCACCACCGTCGAGGATCAGCGCGTCGGTCGCCAGCACGCCGGGGCCGCCGGCATTGGTGACGATGCTGAGCCGTTTGCCCAGCGCGCGCGGCTGTTTGGCGAGCACCTCGCTGATGTAGAACACGTCGCTGATGCGCTCGACACGCAGCACGCCGATACGCCGGAGCGCCGCGGCGAACACGTCATCACTGCCGGTCATCGAGCCGGTGTGGCTGGCGGCGGCGGCGGCGGCGGCGGCGGTACGCCCGGCCTTGATCAGGATGATCGGCTTGCGGCGGGCGACCTCACGCGCGGCGCTCATAAACGCGCGGGCGTCGCCAATCGACTCCATGTAGATCACGATGCTCTGCGTAGCCGGGTCTTCGCCGAGGTAGTAGATCAAATCCGACCAGCCAACATCCAGCATCGACCCGATGCTGATGAACGCACTAAAGCCGACGTTTTCGGTGAAGCTCCAGTCCAGCACCGAAGTGCAGATCGCGCCCGACTGGCTGATGAACGCGACGTTGCCGGGGTTGGCGATGTCGCCGGCAAAGGTGGCGTTGTAATGTCCACGCGGCATCATCACGCCGAGACAGTTGGGGCCGATGATGCGCATCTTCCCGGCGGCGATCTTCAGGATTTCGTCTTCGAGCGCCCTACCTTCGGGGCCGATCTCCTTGAAGCCGGCGCTGATGATGACCGCGCCCGGCACGCCGTTGTCGACGCACTCCTGCACGATGCCCGGAACGGTGGGCGCGGGCGTGACGATCACGGCGCAGTCGACCTTATCGGGAACCTCGGCGATCGACTTGTAGGCGCGCACGCCCAGCACGCTCTTACGCGTCGGGCTGACCGGGTAAACCGTGCCGCCGAACGGGCTGGCGATCAGGTTGTAAAGGATGGTACGGCCGACTGAGCCGGGCTTTTCGGTGGCGCCGATGACGGCGACCGAGCGCGGCTTGAGGATCGGATCGAGCGGGTGGCGCTCCTCGACCATCGCGTGCTGCTGCGTGATCTTGGTCGGAGGTGTGTCAGTCATGGGGAGAACCTCTCTGGATATCCAGCCGAGTACCCCCCTATTTTACCGACGCTTCGCACGCCGACGCTAACGAGAACAATGTGATAGATGTCACAAATGCGGTGCGTTAAGCATTAGATCCACACAGCTTGGCCGGTCGCACTGAAGTTCAGCGCATTACGGAACTCATACCAGCACCCTGATCCTGCTCGTCAAATAGGAGTATTCAAGCAAAATGCATAGTAGTACTGGATGAAGGAGACAAACACACGGCATCCTTCAGAAGAACAATGGATCATACATTTTGGAGGTATCCGCGGCGGACACGTACGCTAAGCGCGAAGTTGAAAGTGTTGAGTGATGAGTGATGAGAAAACGCCGCGTCGTATAGCTCGACTAACGCTGCAAGATGGGAGACCGAATCTCTCGACTTACGAACACCGGCTTAGATCACTAATGGGCGAGCCGGCGGCTCGCCCCTACATCTCCTCTGTGTCCTCCGCGGCCTCTGTGGTTCAAACCTCTTGTAGTTCAAACCCTGTGCCGCACGTGGATCAGTCCTAACCTACCACGCGTAGGCTTCGGGGGCCGGGCCGCCGGGGCCGGGGAACAATTCGTCCAGTTCCTTGAGCTGCTCGGCGCTGAACTTGATCTCCAGCGCGCGCAGGCTGCCAGTGAGCTGCTCCATCGTGCGCGGCCCGATGATCGGCGCCGTGACAGCCTTCTGGTGCAGCAGCCACGCCAGCGCCACATCGGCCGGATGCTCGCCCAACGCGGCGCACCACGCTTCCCACGTCTCCAACTGCGGCCGGAACTTGTCAATGTCTTTTTGCGCGCCTTCGCTGGCACGGCGGCCCTCAGCGGCTTTCTGCAGCGCTCCGCCCAGAACGCCGCCCTTCAGCGGACTCCACGGGATGATGCCGAGGCCGTAGAACTCGCAGGCAGGCACGACTTCCAGCTCGATCGTGCGATCGAGCAGGTTATACAGGCTCTGCTCGCTGACGAGACCCATGAAATGACGCGCCTTGGCGGCTTCGTTGGCCTGCGCGATATGCCATCCGGCGAAGTTGCTGCTGCCGATATACAGGACTTTGCCCTGCTGCACCAGCACCTCGCAAGCCTGCCAGATCTCCTCCCACGGCGTGCTGCGGTCGATATGGTGGAATTGATACAGGTCGATATGGTCAGTGTGAAGCCGTTTCAGACTTCCCTCCACCGCCTGCCGGATATGCAGCGCCGACAGCTTGCTCTGGTTCGGCCAGTCGCCCATCGTGCCGTAGACCTTGGTCGCCAGCACGACCTTCTCGCGCCGGCCCCCGCCCTGCGCGAACCAGCGGCCGATGATCTGCTCGGTGACGCCCTCGCCCTTCTTCCGGCCGTACACGTTGGCCGTATCGAAGAAATTGATACCGAGGTCGAGCGCCTTGTCCATCATGGCGTGGCTGTCCGGCTCCGATGAATGCGGGCCGAAGTTCATCGTGCCGAGGCACAGCGGGCTGACCCTCAACCCGGTGCGCCCCAAAGAAACATACTCCATCATCACCGCTCCTAATCAGAAACTGAACGCGCCTCGAGTCCAGATTGTAACGCCGCGCGCCACAGATCGCGCGCCGATTGGACTCAGGCCGCGCACGGCTGTTGCGCAGTCATCGAATATCCGTATCCTTGAGGGTATAACTTCGCACCGTCGCCAAGGGGTCGCATCATGTTGAGCACAGCAGATAAGATCGGTTTCCCGCACCGCCGCGAGATCGTCGCCGTCGTCGTTGCCGTTCTTCCGTTCATCCTGAATTTTTATTCGGTATCGACGGTGAACGGACGAATCACCAGCTACAGTGACTTCGCGGACATCGTGCTCGGCGCAATCGTGTTGTATCTCACGTTCAATAACCGCGTCTTCATCACCGAAGGCGAGGCGAAGTACAAAGTGATTCGCATCGTTCTGACGGTCGCGCTGGTGATCGTCGGCGTGTTCCACGTCCTCAGCGGCGCGGGCCTGCTGGTCAACCTGCCCTACCCGCTCGGATACGGAAGCTAGGGCGGCCTACTCCCACTCAATCGTGCCGGGGGGCTTGGACGTGATGTCGTACAGCACGCGGTTGACTCCCTTAACCCTGTTGACGATCTGACTGCTCACACGCGCGAGCAGCGCAGAGTCGAGCCGCGCCCAGTCCGCGGTCATAAAGTCGTCGGTGACGACGGCACGCAGCACGACGACCTCCTCGTAGGTGCGCTCATCGCCCATCACCCCGACCGCCTTGACCGGCAGCAGTACAGCGAAGGCTTGGCTTGTCCCCATACCCTCGTCATGGCGCAGCAGCCCCGCTTTGTGCAGTTCGTTGGTGAAGATCGCGTCCGCCGCGCGCAGGGTTTCGAGCCGATCCCACGTGATCTCACCCGGACAGCGCACGGCCAAACCGGGGCCGGGGAACGGCTGTCGCCAGATGATCGACTCCGGCAGGCCGAGCGCCTCGCCGACCTTGCGCACCTCGTCTTTGAACAGGTCGCGGATCGGCTCGACCAGTTCAAATTGCAGATCGTCCGGCAGCCCGCCGACGTTGTGATGGCTCTTGATCGTCTTGGACGCTCTGCTGCTGTGCGCGCTCTCGATCACATCCGGGTAGATCGTCCCCTGCGCAAGGAACGTGACGCCTTCCAGCGACCGCGCGAAATCGCTGAACGTGTCGATGAACGCCTTGCCGACCGTCTTGCGCTTCTGCTCCGGGTCGGTCACGCCGTGCAGCCGCGTCAAGAATTCTTCGGTAGCGTCAATCGCCGTCAGGTTCAGGCCGCGCTCATCGCGGAATACGCGCGTGACCTGCTCAGCTTCGCCGAGGCGCAGCATGCCCGTGTTGACGAAGCAGCAGATTAAGCGGTCGCCGATGGCCTTCTGCAGCAGCGCCGCCACCACCGACGAGTCGACACCGCCGGACAGCGCCAACAGCACACGCTCATCACCAACCTGCGCCCGTATGCGCTCGATCGTATCGTCGATGAACGCGCCGGGAGTCCACTTCGGGTCGCACCCGCACACGTCGATGACGAAGTTACGATAGATCGCGCGCCCGTATTCGGTGTGATTCACCTCCGGGTGAAACTGCACGCCGTATAACCCGCGCGCTTCGTCCGCGATGGCCGCGTAAGGCGAATGATCGCTGGTGGCAAGCGGCGTAAAGCCGGGCGCGGGGCGCTCGATGCGGTCGCCGTGGCTCATCCACACGAGGCTCGTCGGCGGAACATCCTTGAACAGCACGCCGCCGGTGTGAGCGAGCGTCGCGCGGCCGAACTCGCGGTGCTGGGCCGAGGCAACCTCACCGCCCAGCGCATGAGTCATCGCCTGCATGCCGTAGCACACGCCCAGTATCGGCAGGCCGGAACGCAGCAGCGCGGGTTGAAGCTGTGGCGCGCCTTCCTTGTAAACACTCTCCGGCCCGCCGCTCAGGATATAGCCGCGCGGTTGATGCCGGTTGATGTGATCGGCCGGCGCGTCGAACGGAAACACTTCGGCGTAGACGCCGGCCTCGCGGATGCGGCGTGCGATGAGCTGCGTATACTGCGATCCGAAGTCGATCACGGCGATCCCGCCGATGCGCAAGTCTTCCGTCATAGGTCATCCCTGTCGCGTTGAATGCGGCGATTATAAGCGGCAAACCGCCCACGGCGCACCCCTCCGATTGCACCGGAAGTTCGGGCTGTGGGGTATAATGCGGTATGTACCGGGGAACAAGTGGAATCGTAAAGAGACAACATGCGTATTGAGCGATTTGCTTTACCGCATCATTGGTACCGCAAGGTGCAGCGCTTCTTGATGACACACGAAGCGCACAACAACCTGATGCTCGGGCTGGCCGGAATCCTGATGAATTCGCCCGAGACGTACCCCGAATTCTACTTGTCCGAAGTGATCGACGAGGACGCGAAAACCGTCGGCGCGGCGTTGATGACCATGCCGCATCATCTCATCATCGCGCATGGCACATCGCAGGAGGCGCTCGACCTGATCGCCACCCATACGCACCGTCTCTACGGCACGCTGCCCGGCGTCAACAGCTCGCGCGACTTGGCGGAAGCATTCGCGCGGAAATGGACGGAGGTCTCAGGCGTGCCGCATCGCCGCCTGATGCAGCAGCGCATTTTTCAGATCGACAAGGTGTCTATGCCGGAGGGGGTTGCCGGATCGCTTCGCCTCGCCGGATCCGCAGACATCGACCTGCTCGCGGAATGGTACGCGCAGTTCGCCATCGACGCGACACTGCCCGTGCCAACACCTGAGCAATCGCGTGCATGGGCGGAAGCCACCGCCGCCGCGATCAATCGGCGCGCCTTCCTCTGGATCGTCGATGACAAACCGGTCTGCTTGGTCGGCGCCACCGGCCCCACCCCGAACGGAATCCGCATCGGCCCGGTGTATACCCCGCAAGACGAGCGCCGGAAGGGCTATGGCAGCGCATGTACCGCCGCGGTCAGCCAGAAGATGCTGGATGAAGGACGGCGGTTTTGCTTCCTTTATACCGACATCGAGAACCCCACCAGCAATAAGATCTATCAAAACATCGGATATCGCCCCATCGTCGACTGCGATCTGTACGTCTTCAATGCGTCCAATCCGGCGTAAAACGGGTGAACTTTGGCATGTCGCGCCGCCTATGCCATAATCTATCCGATTAACACACTCACCCCGCCGCCTGCGCGCGTGCCACGCAAGGGATAACGATGAGCGAAGCGCCTTCCGGGATAACCATACGACCTCTGACTCAACAAGACCGCACTTGGGTGGCACAGTTCTTGGATGAGCACTGGAAATCGACCAAGATCGTCTCGCGCGGCCAGTCGTACTATGGACATCTGCTGCCGGGGTTTGTGGCGTCAATTCCAGACGACGAAACTGGCGCCGAAGAACCGATCGGGCTGCTGCTGTATCGCCAAGAGGATTCGGAATGTGAGGTCATGACGCTCGACAGCATCCAGCGCAAGTCGGGCGTGGGGACGGCCCTGCTGGAAGCGATGAAGCAGTACGCGCTCGAAAACGGCATCCGCCGCCTGTGGCTGATCACTACCAACGACAATCTCGACGCCCTGCGGTTCTATCAGAAGCGCGGCTGGCATCTGGTCACCATACATCGTGACGCTCTCAACGAGTCGCGCCGGCTCAAGCCGCAAATCCCGATCATCGGGCTAGACGGCATCCCGCTGCGCGACGAGATCGAACTCGAATTGACGCTGTAGCAGTCGCCCTAACGGCGGTTCGTGCGTTCTGTTACAATGGCCGATTAACCGACACACGATCACTGGCGCGCGCTGAACGCCGTTCGCACGCCGCCGGCCAACAACCACTATGCCTAGAAAACCCCTGCTTGCTCTTGTCGGCCGTCCCAACGTCGGCAAATCGACGCTGTTCAACCGTCTTGCCGGCGAACGTCTGGCGGTGACGAATCCCATCCCCGGCACCACGCGCGACCGCCTGCACGGCGAGACGTTCTGGAACGGCGTGCAGTTCCGTATCGTGGACACCGGCGGTATCGAGGTGTATCAGCCCAAGGGCATGCGCGACGAAAACCCGCTGTCCGAAGGCAGCGCCGAGTTCGTGCCGCTGATCCGCGATCAAGCGTTGATCGCGATCGAACAGGCGGACATCATCGTCTTTGTCGTCGACATTCGTCACGGAATCACCGCCGCGGATGAAGAAATCGCGGAAATCCTGCGCCGCAGCAGCAAGCCGGTTGTGATCGCTGCCAACAAGGCCGACGACCTCGGCATCAACGACGACGCGGTCGAATTCTACGCGCTCGGTCTCGGCGAGGTCGTGCCATGCAGTGCGGTTCACGGCGTGGGCGTGGGCGACCTGCTCGACGCCGTGGTACAAGCTCTTGGCCCCGGCGACTGGCAGGGCGCGGAGATACGCGACGACGATCATCTCAAGATCGCGGTGGTCGGTCGCCCCAACGCGGGCAAGTCGACCCTGATCAACAAGCTCATCGGCGAGGAACGGGTGATCGTCAGCCCGGTCGCCGGGACGACCCGCGACGCTATCGACACCGACATCACATGGCACGGCCAGCGCGTCACGCTCATCGACACGGCGGGCATCCGTCGTCGTGGCCGGATCGAACGCGGGGTTGAGCAGTTCAGCGTGATCCGCGCGATGAACGCCATCGAGCGCGCCGATGTCGCCCTGCTGGTCATCGACGCCGAGCTGGGCGTCACCGAGCAGGATGAGCATATCGCGGGCTACGTGATCGAGGAATACAAGTCGCTCGCGATCGTCGTCAACAAGTGGGACTCGCTCGAAAAAGACTCGAACACGCTGGTCGAGTTCACCAGGTCTGTGCGTGAACGCCTGCACTTCGTCCCCTACGCGCCGCTGCTATTCATCAGCGCGCTGACCGGACAGCGGATCCATCAGGTATTGGAGACGGCCAACCGGGTGTTCGAGGCGCGGCACTTCCGCATCCCGACCAGCGAGCTAAACCGCATCATGCGTGACGCCGTGCGCCGGCACCCGCCTCCCCTCCGCGGGACGCGCCGCCTGCGCCTGTATTTCGCGTCTCAGGTGCGCACCGCGCCGCCTGTCATCCTGTTTCACGTCAATGACCGGCGCTTAATCCACTTCACCTACAAGCGCTTTCTGGAAAACCGCATCCGGGAGACACATCCCTTCGAGGGCACGCCGATTCGCTTGAGCTTCCGGTCATCCACCAGCACGGCCAAGAAAGACGGCGTGCAGGTGACAGCAGCCCGCGACGCCGGTGGCGAGGACGAACTGGACGAGTTGATCGAGGATGTGCAGGACGTCGAATACATCGACTTCACGCCCGGAGCGCATGACGACGACGTCGACACGGACGGCTACTACGTGGGCGAGAGTGACGATTGAGCGACCGCATCCGTATCGTCCGCATCATCTCCCGGCTCAACATCGGCGGCCCGGCGATCCATGTGGCGCTGCTCACGGCGCTGATGAACGACGAGACGTTTGAAAGCACGCTCATCACCGGTTCAATCGGCGATGAAGAAGGCGATATGACGTATTACGCCGCGCAGCACGGCGTCACGCCAGTAATGGTCGAGGCGCTCGGCCGCGAGCTGCACCCGCTGCGCGACATCCGCACACTGTGGGAACTGACGCGGCTGCTGCGCAAGCTCAAGCCCGACGTCGTTCATACCCATACCGCAAAGGCCGGATTCGTCGGCCGCTGGGCCGCGCGGTTCGCCGGCGTTCCGGTGATCGTCCACACCTTCCACGGGCATGTGTTCGAGGGCTATTTCGGCCCGCTCAAGACCCGCTTTTTCCTCTCGCTCGAACAGGCGACGGCGCGCATCACCGACGTCGTGCTGACGCTCACCCAAAGCCTGCGCCGCGACCTCGCCGACAAGTTCCGCATCGCACGCGCCGAACGGATCACCGTGCTTCCGCTGGGGCTTGACCTCGCGCCGATTGCCGCCGTGCCGCGTAAGGCAGGGGCGTTTCGTGCGCGGATCGGCGTCCCAGCTGAAACGCCGCTGGTGGGGATCGCCGGACGCATGGTGCCGATCAAAAACCACGCGCTGTTTCTCGACGCCGCGGCACAGATTCACGCACAGCGCCCCGACGTGCGGTTCGTCATCATCGGAGACGGCGAGCTGCGCGCCGACCTTGAGCAGAAGATCGATGCGCTCGCTCTGCGCGAAGTCGTGACGGTCACGGGCTGGATCAGCGACATGGCGCACGCCTACGCCGACCTCGACGTGTTCGCGCTCAGCAGCATCAACGAAGGCACGCCGGTCACGGTCATCGAGGCGCTTGCCGCGGGATGCCCGGTCGTGGCGACTCACGTCGGCGGACTACCGGATCTGCTGGAGGGCGGCCGTCTGGGCAAGCTGGTTTCAAGCGGGAACTCGCACGCGCTCGCCGAGTCGATCCTCGAGACGCTGGACAACCCGCCCGATCCCATGCCGGGGCGGCAGGCCGTCCTTTCGCAGTACGGAATCGACCGGCTGGTGAGCGACCTCTCCGCGCTGTATCGCGCTCAACTGGCGAAGAAGAAGAAGGCGCGCGCGTGAGTTTCGCGTTCCGTCCGCTGACACACGCGTTCGCCGCGGACAGCTTGGCGTGGCGATACGATCCCCCCTACGACGTCTACAATACGTATGTGTCAGCCGCGCGCGTGGACGAAGTCATCACGGCACACTTTTCGGGCGAGAGCGAGTTTCGCCAAGTCGAGCTGGACGGCGTGCCGATTGCAATTGTGAGCTTCGGCGCGGACGGACGGGTCAACGGCGGCGACTATCACGAGGATGCGTTGGACATCGGCCTCGGCGTCGCGCCGCACATGACCGGCAGGGGGCTTGGAACCGGCATCGTGCGCGAGGTCGTCGGTTACGCCGTACACGCCTTCTCGCCTCCAATGCTGCGCGTGACGATTGCGGCCTTCAACCTGCGCGCTCAGCGCGTTTGGGTGAAGAACGGATTTCAGGCGGCCAGCCGCTTCACGTTCACCGGGACAGGGATGAAATTCATCGTCTACACGCGGTCAGTGAGATAAGCGGTCATGCCGACGCTGTTTCAATACACACCCGCTATCGTCACGACATTCCCGGCCGTGGTCGATGGGTCATCGCCGGTGTTTAGCGCGCCGGACTAGCAGCGAAACGAGCCGCGTCAGCGCGATTTCCGCACGCAGCATCATGCTTACGTCGGCAGGGCGGCGATCTCCGCGTTGTACCACTCGACCGTCTCGCGCAGGCCGTCGTCAAAGCTGGTCGTCGCCGTGAAGCCGAACGCATCACGGGCGCGCGTGACGTCCACGTTGCGGCGCGGCTGACCGTTTGGCTTAGTCGTGTCCCACACGATCTGGCCGTCGAAACCGACCAGCGCCTGAATCTTCTCCGCCAGCGCGCGAATGCTGATCTCGACACCGCTGCCGATATTGACTGGCTCCGGCGAGTCATAGTGCGCCGCCGCCAGCGCAATCCCGCGCGCCGCATCCTTCACGTACACAAACTCGCGAGTCGGCGTGCCATCGCCCCACAGCGTGACGGTCGCGCGTCCCTCGCGCTTGGCTTCGCTCATCTTGCGGATCAGCGCCGGGATGACGTGCGAGGTCTCAAGGTCGAAGTTATCGCCGGGGCCGTACAGGTTGGTCGGCATGACGTGTATCGCGCTGAAGCCGAACTCCTGCCGGTAGGTCTGGCCCTGAATCAGAAGCGCGCGCTTGGCGATCCCGTAGGGCGCGTTCGTCTCCTCAGGATACCCGTTCCACAGGTCGTCCTCGCGGAAGGGCGTCGGCGTAAACTTGGGATAGGCGCAGATCGTGCCAATCCCGACGAAGCGCGGAATACCGCGGCGGTAGGCCAGATCGAGCGTCAGCGTGCCCATCATCAGGTTGTCGTAGAAGAACGTGGCCGGATGCAGGCGGTTCGCCCCGATCCCACCGACGGTCGCGGCCAGATGAATTACCATCGTCGCGCCGGGGTTGTCCGTGTAGAGGCGCTCGACCGCGTCCGGCGTGCGCAGATCGTAGTCCTTGCTGCGCGGCACGATGACGTCCCCGGCCCCAAGCGTGCGTAGTTCGCTCACCAAGTGGCTGCCGAGAAACCCGGAACCCCCGGTGACGATGATCGTCTGGCTGGGCCAGTCGAATGCAGCGTTTGTCATAACGTTGTACTCCCTAGCGGCGGCCTGCGCCGTCATTGTAACCGATCAAGCCGGTGCGATCCGATAGTGGTAGCGGTACGATTCCGCGAATCCCGCACGGTTATACAGGCGGATGGCAGTATCGTTGTCGGCGCTGACATGCAGGAACAGCGCGCGCACCCCGATCCGCGATGCTTGGCCGATCAACGCACGAAGAATGGACATCCCCAGCCCTTGCCCACGGCGCGCCGGATCAGTCGCCATATTGTACACTGCGGCGGCGTGCCGGCTGCGCGAAAGCGTGCCGACCGCGGCGATCCGGCCGTCCACCACAGCCGAGGCGTAGGTACGCTGGCCGACATCTGCACGCATCATCACGGCGAACGTCTCGCGCAGGGCGGCCCACCGGGGCTGGATCGTCAGATACGCGTCGAGCCACGCGTCGGTCATCTCGCTCTCTAGCGTGACGTCATGGCTCGGCGGCGTGTCCAGCGCATCCATATTTCTCACCATGACGACGGTATTTTCGTGCGCCTCATATCCCTCTGCGGCGAGCCGCGCATCCAGTCCGGGCGGGTGAACGGCGCTCGTGATCTTGTACACGGTGGGCAGACCGCGCTCCCGATACGCATCGGCACAGTACGCCAGCTTCCGCTCAAGTTCAAACGTCGAGGGGTACAGCGGATACACGGCGTTCGACCGGTGAGTCACGCCGCCACTGAACCGCAGCAGCCACCCGTCATACGGAACCGTCTCTAACGCCGGCCATGTCAGACAGGTATACTCCTCGTATTCGCTAATCGACATGATCCCCGCAGCCGCGCGTGAACGCATTTCAGCATGACCCAGCCCATTCTACAGCACAGCATCGCAGACTGCCCCGGTGGATTGCCTTCGCCGCGAGCATCATGTGCGCTGCGACGGCGCTCGCACTCGTGATCGCTGCTGGGCTGCCCGGCCTCGCGGAGTCCGATCCGTTGTACGTGCTGGACGATGGCCGGATCGTCACCCCGGTGATCGGCGCGCTGGCCCCGCCGCTTCGACTGACCAACCTCGACGGTGAAAGAGTCGACCTCGCAGCGTATGCCGACCGGGCCGTCGTGCTGAACTCATGGGCGACGTGGTGCGTCCCGTGCCAAGCCGAGATGCCGGCGCTGCAGGCGTTATCCGAACGCTATGCCGGCCGGGTCGTCGTGGTGGGGATCAACGCGGGCGAGCCGCGCGACGCAGTGACCACATGGCGCGACCGATTCAACCTGACGTTCGATCTTGTGCTCGATCCGGACGGGGTCGCCGCGCGCGATTACCGCTTGCGCGGCCAGCCGACCACGTTTATCGTTGCGCCGGGCGGGCGTATCGAAGCGATCTACTTCGGGCCGGTCGACCTCGCCGAACTCGAACGCGTACTGGATCGAATTGCCGCAGAAGCGGTTAGGTGAGGACTCAAATTGTGAGCTGGGGTTTACGCACGAATCTGTGGCTGTTGAGCATCACCAAACACTGGCTGCGCGCCGCAATCGCCTTCTGGTTGATCTGGGGCACGCTGCCGTGGATCGCGCCCGTGCTGATGAAACTGGGCGCGACCGGGCCAGCCACCGCCATCTACCAGATGTATCAGCCGATGTGCCACCGGTTCGCGTTCCGGTCGTTCTACCTGTTTGGCGAACAGGCCGCATACCCGTTGGCTGGCGCCCACTCCGGCCTTGTCCCGTTCGAAGCGCTGGCCGGCGTCAGCCCGCTGCCCGGTATCATGCGCGCCGGAAAGCTGCCGACCCCGCCGTTCGGCATTCGCGCGCTGCCACAGCTCGACGGCATCTGGCTCAACGGCGCTTACGCCGCGATTGACATCCCCGACGACGTGACGCCGTACGACACCGAAAGCGCCGCAAACTTCGCCCGGCTTCAGCTCGCCTCGTCGTCGTTTATCGGCAACGAGCAGTTCGGCTATAAGGCCGCGGTGTGCGAGCGCGACGTTTCGATCTATGCCGGCCTCGGCCTCACCGCGCTGATCTTCGCCATCCCGCGCGTCCGCCGCAAGCTCCGGCCGCTGCCGATCTGGATGTACGTGCTCATCGGCCTCGTGCCAATCGGGCTAGACGGCTTCAGTCAGATGTTCGGCTACGCGCCGTTTTCGTTCTGGCCCCCGCGTGAGACGATCCCGGCCTTTCGGGTCATCACCGGGCTGGTGTTCGGGCTGGCGACCGGCTGGCTCGGCTATCCGAATATCGACCTCTCGATGCGAGAAACGCGTGAGGCCATCGAGTTGAAGCTCGCACGCCGCAGAACCCCACCTGCCTAAGCGTAGGTTGTCGAAGGTCAGCGGGCTGAGCACAAAGTTGAAAGTGATGAGTGATGAGAACAACCCGCGCCGTATAGCTCGACTAACGGTGCAAGATGGGCGACCGAATCTCTCGACTTACGAACACGGGCTTAGACGATCCGACTTGCGGCGCGATACGAGTGAAAAGGGCTGACGCTTTCTCATTACCCATCACGCGCCACGTTCAATTTCTCATTTTTAGACACGGCGTACACACAAAAAAACGGGCGCCGATCTCTCAGCGCCCGTTTTGACTTGAAGCAGCCTCACCTAGCCATCGCCACCGCTGCTCTGTGTCGGCGTGAAGCCGATCGGCGTGCGGGTTGGCGTCGACGTCGCCGGCAGTGTGTGCGTTGGCGTGTTCGTCGGCAGCGAGGTGCGTGTCGCTGTGCGTGTCGCGGTCGGCGTGATCGGCGACGGGGTCAGCGTTGGCGCAGGTGTGTTGGTCGGCAGGTGCGTGTAGGTGATGGTCGGCGTCGGCAGCAGGATTTGAATGCTGCCGGTCGGAACCGTCCCCGGACCGCCTTGACCATCTGACGGTTGATCACAGCCGATAAAGAACTGTGTCTCGTCGAAGTGATGCCGTTCGACGTCGAACTGCGTCAGGCTGCCACCAAAGCCGTCGAAGTCCAGCCAGACCCGGTTGTCACCTGGGCGCAGGATGCCGTTGGTCAACCACGATCCTTCGGCGGCGTCGTTGCTGCGAGTCGCAACCGTCAGCGGCCGGTCAACCCGGATATTGCCGGTCTGGTCCTGCGGCGCGCCGGTCGACTGCCACACCGTGACGCCGTTCGGGTCATCCACGCTCGTGCCGCCGACGACCACGCGTGTGAGGTAGTAGTCACCGTCGGTCGCGTTGACCTGAGGATGATCCGCATCCGGCCACACGAGGTTGAACCCGAGCACGTAGATCGGCAGGACGCTGTTGTTGCGAATGACGAAGCTCACGGTGCCGTCGAAGCTGCTGAATCCATCGAACCGTGGTGGATCGACATCCAGCGCGTCAGCACAGTTCGGCTCAGGCGTGGGTGATGGCCCCGGCGTCAATGAAAGCGTCGGCGACGGGGTCGGCAAGCCGCTGACGTCGAGCAGGATGATGCACGGCGCCCCTTCGGGGTTCGAGAACTCGAACTCGGCGCCGAAGTCCGTCAGCGCAAAGTCGGTCGCAAGGTTGGACGGGCCGTTCTGGAACGTCGCGCTCCAGTTGGCGTTTCCCAGCCCTGAGACGAAGCGGAACGCGTTCGGCCGGCCGCCCAACCCGTCATAGAACGTCGGGTCGGTGCGCGTGTCGACAAGGCTCTGCATGGGGCTAGCCGGGGCACTACCCAGCCAGTGCACCTCGTTGTTGAGCGCAAACGCGCGCGCAAACATATTGGGCCACGGGCCTTTCGGGTTCCACGTCAAGCGGATGCGCTGAAGTTCAGTCGGCTGCAGGTTGTTGTTCTGCACCGTCATAAACAGGTTCGAGCCGATGAACGGGCTTTGCGACCAGATCACGCGGATGCTCGCGCAGCTGAACGCGGGCGGGGTCGACGTTGAAGTCGCCGTGGGCGACGACGTGGCCGTGAGCGTGGTGGTCGGCGTGAGCGTCTCTGTCGGCGTCAGGGTCGGCAGTGGTGTCGGGTCGTCGTCACGGCCGGGCGGGATGCTGCGCTGGAACGCGCCGACGGCCTTCGGGGCGCGGAACGACTCGTTCACCGACGAACGCCGCGACTCAAGCGTCAGGTACTGCGACAGATTAAGCGGCGTGATCAATGGATGGTTGATCTTGACGAACACCGTCACGCGATCGCCCGGCCCGCCGACATCGAACCACCGTTGACCGACGTTGTTCAAAGAGCCGGGGTCAACCGTTCCGGTGATCGGGTCAGGCTGCGGGCTTTCGCGCAGCATACAGAACGGCAGCGGATAGTTGTACGGGTTGGCCCCCAGCGGCGTGATGAACAACCCGACGTCAGACTGGTTGCGCAGTGTCGCAAAGCGCGTATCAACCCCACCGTCAAGAGGGGGCCGCGTGCTGCACATCTCAATCGAGAACCAGCCCGGGCCATCGTAATCCACGGCGCTGGAGTACGGGCGCGCCCAGTAGCGTTTGAAGTAGTCGAAGGCTTGGTTCGGCTCGATGTCGCCCCAGTTGAAGTTGTTGGCGTCCTGGAAGATCGACAGCGTACCCGCGACCTCGCGCACTTCATGCATGACCGTGAACACGCGCAGGATGTCACGCCGGAGCTGCTGATGATCCTCGTTGTCCGGATCGCAGTTCATGCCGTCGTACACGGTGGCGAAGAAACCCTCGGTGCCGTTGTAGTACTGCACGCTGGTGGCGGCGTCGGTGATCTTCGTCCCGCGTTCGTCGCCTTCAACGCACGGCACGACGGCATTCTGCACCGTGAGATCCTGCGCCGCGCCCGGCGGGATGGTGACGTCGAAGATGTCGTAGTCGATGCGGCCGATGCTCGCAGCACGGGCACCGGCACGCGCCGCGCTCTGCAGCACCACCCACGTCTGGAAGATACGCGCGAACTCGATGATGCCGAAGACGAACAGCAGCAGGATCGGCAGCGTGAGCGCGAACTCCGCGAGGGCTTGGCCGTGCCGTGCCGGCGCTCCGGACGGCTGTGATGGCTTGCGTTTGAAGAACCTCATGGTCATCTCCTTCTCGCACGCTATCGCAGGCTACGGTGCGAGGCGCGTAAACATGCGCGATGCAATGTCATCGAACACCAGCTGGAGGCGTCCCTGATCCGGGGCGTTGTAGTAGTTACCGCAGTCCTGACGCGGTGGGAGCGGCCGAACCATCGTGCCGTTGCCACCATCGCGGGTCGAGAAGCCGTTACCCATGCGTGCCGCGACATCGCCAGACGAGTAAGGCGGCGATCCCGCCGGCAGTTCCTCTTCGCAGGGGCCGCGATCACCGAATCGATCCGGCGGCGTGAGCACACCGTCCAGCGTGCGATCCTGCTTCAAGTCCTGTTGATAGTCGGTGTCGATCTGGAAGTTGTCGCCCACATCAGCGATGTACCGCAGCAGCTCCTCACCGAGGAAGTCCGACGTGTTGTACTGCGCCGAATGCGGGACGTAGGCCGGGCTGGCAGGATCTTCGTTCGGGTTGACGTTGCCGATCGCGTTGATACGGCGGAAGTTCATACCGAAGCTGATGGTGAAGATCGTCGGAAGCTGCTCATCACCAGCGCCGGTGCGCGACAAGCTCACATAGTCGGCCCAATCCCGCGCGTAATCATCCACGTCGTAGTACGGGTCGCAAGTCGAGGCTGTCTCGCCATAGTAGCTGCCGACATCGACATCATACACACGGCCGAGGACGAGGTTGTCCTCCAGCGGGATCGAACAGTCGTAGTCCTGATCGTAGCTGCCCGGCGCAAACCCGTACGAGTACGTGCTGGTTCCGACGCAGTTCTTGCCGACGTTGTTCTCGTCTCCGAATGCCGGCTCGCAGAAATGGCGTGTGTGCGGCTGTTCGTCTGAGCAGAACGGGAATTCGATGATGGCACGGTCGCGGGTCAGCTGAGATGGGCTGCCGTCGAAGCCGAGCGGGCACAGGCCGAACGCGCCGTATTCGCCAGTACGGCCATATTGAAGCAGGTCGGGAATGCCCATATAGGTTTGGCGGCCCAAGCCCGCGCCCACCCAGTCATAGTACGGTTCGGTCTCAAGCGGCTTGCGGCCATTGAGGCGTACCGGGTCGCTGGCGCCGGCCGCGCCGTCGGACATCATAATCATGACCCACACCGTGCCGGTGCGCCGCGTTGTTTGCGGGTCGAGCAGCGCGTTGTTGCCTTCGCGCAGCCCCGCGCCGATGTTACCATTCCGGCAGGACGCCCACAGCTCGTAACTCTTCTGCTCGGTATCGATCCAAGTTGGGTTCATGATCCGGGTCAAACCGGGTTTCGACAGCCCGAAATACTGTGGATTGGTGTAGTCCCAGTCCCACAGCGAGTACAGACTGAGGAAGCCCGGAAGTGCGGCGTTCTGCATCGGGCAGAAGTCGCGCACCGGATAGTCATTGAGCGCGCGATCACTGGTCGCATCGTAGCCGCCGCTGGTTCCTTCGTGATAGTAGTCGACCAGCATCGACGTGCCATCCAGCCGCCGCCCCTTAGCGAACGCTTCCCATCCGCCGCCGTTTTCCTTCCATGCATAGAAGTTCGGGTCAGCACGCACGCCGACGAACTGATCGAGTGTGCGCACAGCGCGGCACTTCGACGCCAGCATGTGAGTCCACGTCGTGCGGCCTGCGCCGTCCGGTTCGGAGTCGCGCGGGCAGACGTCGGAGTTACCTGCTGCCACGCGTCCGTTGGCGCCATCCGGGTCGATCAAGAACGCGCCACGGTCGTACGTAACGAACGCCACACGGTCGCCGCGTTCAAAGTCGACGGTATCGAGAAATTCGCGGGTTGCGTCGCGCGCCTGCTTGAACGGTTGGCAAATCAAGTCGTTGAACTTGAAGTCGCCCCGTGTCGTATCGACCGTATCGCCGGGAAGCGCGCTCAGCGTGTAGTCGCTGGCGACCTGTCCGCCGGCCGTCGGGTCGTTGCAGCACCCGTAGAAATCATACGTCGGCACAAATCCGTTCCAGAAAATGGTCTGCGTCACGTCCGCGGTCTGCGCAGGGGAGTTCCCCTCCCAGTACGTCGCAAAGCCGGAGATTTCACGGATATGCTGCGGGATACGAATGTTCACTGAGTACGGCCAGAAGCGCACGCGGCATGCTTCACGCGGGTGAGTCTGGGTTCCATAGCCGGGGTACGGGAACGACGTCACGCGATAATTCGGGTTGACCGCGCCCGGATCGTCATTCGGCACCGTGCCGCCGCCCGCATCCACGTAATCGAGGCGTTGATTGACGGTGTGCGGGTAAACGCGCGGGAACGAATTCACCCCACCCAGCAGTTCCTCGCCCCAATACTGGAACAGGTCTTCGTAGAGCAGATCACCGGGGTCGGTATCTTCAAAACGTCCCGCCGCGCGTTCGCGCAGGAAGACCGAGCTTCCGCCGTAACCTGTGCCGATTGCAGGTGGCACGTAGACCTGCCCTAGCCCGATCTTGGCCCAGTCCTCGTAGGTGGTATCAAGCAGCATCGACTCGGAGGAGTCCAGCACCAGCACGATGTCGAGCACCGCGGTCTCAGAGGTAGACACCGCCGAGAGTTCGATGGCTTGAACCCCAAGCAGGCTCAGGAACACGGTGTTTGACTGGATGCTCGCGCCGACGCGCACCAATTTGCGGAAGCGATTCTGTTCGCTGCAAAGGAACGGGTCGGTCTCGTTGGTCGAGGCGCAGGTTTCGACCAGCACGTCGTCGGTACGGATGCCGTGCAGTTCGAGCATCATGCGCGCCGCGAGGCCCACCTCGGCGAAGCTGCGGTCGGAACGCATCTGGCCCGCCGCCGAAATCGCCGCGCTGTCCACCGCGCGCGAGAGCGTGTTGTAACGCGCCAGCAGCAGCGACACGTCCGTGACAATGCCGACAAAGCCGACCAAGCCGATGAAGCCCAGCGCCAAGACGATGATCGCTTGACCGGAGCTTTGCGGATGCCGGATCGGCCTCAGGAGATTTCGAAGTCTCTTACCCATCATCAACGGCCTCTCGTCTCCGACTTACGGTTTGAACACCAGACGCGGCTCTGCGGAGGGCACCGGGAAGGCAGCCCACGCATAGATCACGTCCGCTGTCGATGTTGGATCGTCGCCGCCCATGACTTGATACACGGGCGACCACTGAGCGGAAAGCAGCGGGAAGTTCTCAAGCAGAAGCGAGTGTTCCCAGTAGACCTCGACGATCACCAGACCGACGCTTGGGAAGTACGACTTGCGCTCTTGCTCGTCGGTGCTGCCGGGCGGGATGAACGTCGGCAGGTTGAGCAGGTCTTGCACGCGGTCGAGCGTGAACTGCGACCCCCAGCAGTTGATCCGGGCGCGGTTCACATCCTCGATCTGGCGCTGGCCTGTCCATGACCATCCGACGGCGCGTTCCGTGCCGGAGTCCGACCAGCCCGCATACTGCGAACTGGTCTCGTTCCACACGCCCAGTTCGTAGTTGATGTGCAGATCAGGCCCGCCCATCGGATCAGGCACATACTCCCAATCGACCGTATCGTTCTCGATCCAGTCGAAGGGATCGCGCTCGCCCCACTCCACGCACTCGTTGGCGTTGGACGGCCAGCGGCCAACTACCACGACCTGATTGCCATCGGCGTAAGGCGTGGCGCTGCTGTAGGCGTCCGGGTCGATGTCGTCGGAGGAGTTCGCACCGATACGGACGTGCTGCACCGAGAACGCCGAGATGACGATGTCATCCTTGCCGTTACCGAGCCGCAGCCGGAGCGGATCCATCGAGTCGACCACCGTACAAGCGATGGTGTTGAAGAACCCGAATTCGTCGGGCAAGATGTTGTCACAGGTCTGCGTACCGCCGACCATGCCACGGTAGATGATCCGCGGATCGTCGTCGTAGCCGGTGTCGCCGGGGTTCAGCGTAAAGCCAAACGCCGCCGTGGGCGGTAGGCTGGCCGCATTCGGCCATTCCTGCGGCGAGAACTCGCCAGCGAGGAATGGCCCGCGCCGCGCGCCAACTTTCGCCGCCTCGACCAGATTGAGATAGTTCTGGGCGAACCAGCCGATCTCAATCAACCCGATAAACATGATGAGCAAGATCGGTGTGATAAACACCATCTCGACCAAGCTCTGACCTTTACGTCGGTCAGGCGGTTGGGCGGCGGGTGTGCCGTCCAGAACTGCAATGATTTGTTTCAGTAATACACGCATAGCGAAGTCCCGGGTCGCTCTGCCTTCTACGCTGAACAATACCACACAGGCGCATCAAGTCTTGTGCGGAAATTGATAGCGTTTTGTGCAAAGGTGTTGATGTTGGTTATTCGTTGAACAATTCGCCGACACTGCGCCCTTCATGGGCGCGCATCATCACTTCGGCAAGCAGTGGCCCGACCGACAGCACCGTCATATTGGGCAGGCGCTTTTCGGCCGGCTGATCGATCGTATCCGTCAGGATGATCTCCTTGACGTCGAGGCTGGACAGGCGTTCGTAGGTCAGCTTCGTCAGGAATCCGTGCGTGAACGCCAAGTAGACATCGCGCGCGCCGTACTCGCGGCAGATGTTCACCGCGTTGACGATGCTCCCTCCGGTGTTGACCTCATCATCGACCAGCAGCACGTTACGCCCCTCGACCGAGCCGATGATCGACATGACTTCCGGGCGTTCGGCGTTATCCACGCGCCGCTTCTCCACCAGCGCGACTGGCGCCTCAAGCGCTTCGCCCCAGTTCCGTGCCGGCTTGGCGTAGCCGAGATCCGCCGAAACGATGGTCAAATCTGGAATCCGTTTGTCGCGCACGTAATCGCTGAGAAGATAGAAGGCGCGGATCGCATCGCCGGGGATGTTGAAGAACCCCTGAATTTGTCCGGCGTGTAGATCGACGGTGATATACCGGTCGGCCCCGGCCGTCTCAATCATGTTGGCGACCAAGCGCGCCGTGATCGGGACGCGCGGCTGATCCTTCTTGTCCGACCGGCCGTATGTCAGGTACGGGATCACCACGTTGACGCGCCCGGCGCTGTCGCGCATAACGGCGTCGATCATGATGAGCAGTTCCATGAAGTTGTCGTGCACCGGCGAACTCATCGACTGGACGATGTACACGTCCTGTCCCCGGACGCTTTCGTTCAGGCGGATGAAGATGTTCTCGTTGGAGAACGTCCTGCGCTCATACTTGCCCGCGGGCACACCCGCATGCGAGCAAATGGATGCCTTCAGGTGCTGCGCAGACGACCCAAAGAACACCTTGAGGTCGCCGAATGGCGTACGGTATTTGCTGTCTCGGGTCATATCTCGTTCCGGATCGTATTTCGTGCCGGGTACTTTCACGACGCGCCTCCACGGTGCGGGTGTCGGTGCTAACTCTAGCGAACCGGCCGAATCATCGCAAGCGTGTCTATGGCCGCAAGGCGCCGACAATCCCGCCTTCCGCCACTAAGTAACGCCGATCTTCGTCGGTCGGTATCTCAAGGTACGTGACCAGCCGTTCGGCGAGCGCCTGAAACACCGGCGCGGCGATCTGGCTGGCGAAGATCGCCGTCTTGGGCCGGTCGAGCTTCACCAGAATACTCACCTGTGGGGCGTCGGCCGGAAGAAACCCGACGAAGGTCGCGATGGTGGCGCCGGTCACGTATCCCACGGGCGACGGAATTTCAGCTGTGCCGGTCTTGCCAGCGACGGTGTACCCCTCGACCGAGGCACGTCCGTCCAACCCGCGCTCGACGGCGGCGACCATCATCGAAGTGACCTGCCGGGCGACTTCCTCGCTGATGACACGCCGAATAAAGATCGGCTCGATATTCGTCACCTCTTGGCCATGGATGACCTGTTTGACGACTCGCGGCTGCATGAGCAGGCCCCCGTTCGCGATTGCGTTGATCGCGTTGAGCATTTGCAGCGGCGTTACGGCCATACCCTGCCCGAACGCGTTGACCCCGAGGTCGGACTCTGACCACGTCTCGTCGCCGGGGATGCGCAGGCGGCCAAGCTGTTCGCCCTCCAGATCGACGCGTGTGCGCGACCCGAAACCGAAGGCCGTTAGATAGCTATAGAAGGCGTTGCGGCCAAGCGCCTCGACGGCGATCTTCGACGCCCCGATGTTGAGCGACTCGACGATCACCGTTTCCGCATCGACGATCCCGTAAGCCTGTCCGTCCCAATTGCGGATTTCTTCGCCGCCGACAAGGTAGACACCCTCGTCGTTGTACACCCAGTCCGGCGTGATGGCGCCTGCTTGCAGCGCGGCCGCCATGGTGATGACTTTCATCACGGAACCCGGCTCGTAGATATCGCTGATCGCCGGATTGCGTAAAAGGCGCTCGTCGTTAAGCGGGATGTTGTTCGGGTCGAGCGGCGGCCAGCTCGCCATCGCCAAGATGTCACCGGTCATCGGATCCATCACGATGATGTTGCCGCTGACCGCGCCGGATGACTCGATGGCGGATGCGAGCGTCGACTCAACCAGAAACTGGATGTCGCGGTCGATGGTCAGCACGAGATCTTGGCCTTTTTCGGGGGCGTCGTCGCTCGGCAGCTCTAGCGGGTTGATGGTGATCTCCGCCTGACGGGTGCGGCCGGCAAGCTCCCGTTCATAGTAGCCCTCGATGCCGTTGTAGCCACGGAAGGTGTCGCCATCCCCGGCGACGAACCCGATGATCTGGCCGGCAAGGCTGCCCTGTGGATAATAGCGGCGCGGAATCTGCTCGGCGACGATGGCGACAGAGTTGAGCGCGGCGATTTGCTGATACGTCTGCGGATCCACGTTGGTCGCCAGCAGCGCGTACGGCACGCCGCTTCGCACAATCTCGTTGACCTTGAGCGGGTCAAGGTTCAAGATCGTCGAGAGCTGCTGCACCATAAAGTCGGGATCGCTGACGAGATTCGCGCTGATGCCCACGCGGTACTGCAGCGCGTTGACGGCGAGACGCTGACCAGTGCGATCATAGATGATACCGCGCGCCGACGTTTGGCGCTGGGTACTGGAGTAGTTCGCGTCGCGCACGGCCTGCAAGTACGCTTCGAGACGCGGGTCACGCGGGGCTTGAAACAGCACCATGCGCGTCACCAACGCGATACTGATCACGATCAGTCCCGCGACCACCACCGGCAGCCGCCGCCGAAGCGTCTCCTGTTGAAGCGATGCCGGCTCAGACTGCGCGGCCATCTACTCACCCTCGCTAAACTGCTCGAACTGTTGAGTCAGGTTGTGCAGCTGCTGCTGCAGCCATCCGCCGAACGACTCGTCGTAGACGGGGAGCTGTTCTTCGACTTCCTGCAGCGGCGCGACCGTTTGCCCCCGATTCGGATTGTAACCGTTGACCACGATGAACAGCTGATCCTCTTGGCCGGCGGGGACGAATCCGAGTTCACTGGCACGCCGCCGCAGCCGGTCGAGGCTTTGCAGCTCGGCGATCTCGACGCGCAGCGCCTCGTTCACGCGTTCGAGATCGTCGCGGCGGGTGAGCAGCTCGCGCATTTCGCGCCCGCGCGCAGCCTCGCTCGCCACCTGCGAGAGATACAGCCCGCCCATGATGAGCGCAAGAAACGCACCCAACACCGCGAGAGTCACCGCCTGCCGCTGTGGCCGCCAGCCGGTTCGACGTATCGCCTGTTCAAAAAAGCTGCGTGACGACTGCACGCGCTACGACCTCTCGAATACCCTGAGTTTCGCGCTGCGGCTGCGCGGGTTGCGCTCAATCTCGCTGCCGCTGGCCTCAATCGGCTTCCGGGTGAGAACACGCCCCAGCGCCGCTTGGGTCGGCATCGACTGCATGCCCGGCAGCGCCGTAATTTCGAGGCCGGCGTCGCGGAACGCATGTTTGACGATCCGGTCTTCCAGACTGTGAAAGCTGATGACGGCGAGCCGTCCACCCGGCCGCAGTAAGTGTATCGCAACCGGCAGCACACGCTCAACCGACGCTAACTCGTCGTTGACCGCGATCCGCAGCGCCTGAAACGTGCGTGTCGCCGGATGGATCGGGCTAGGCTTGCCACGCACCGGAATCGCCTTCTTGACAGCGTCGGCCAGCGATTGCGTCGAGGTAAAAGGCCGCCCCGCGACGATGGCCCGCGCGATCCGGCGTGCTTCCCGTTCCTCGCCCCAGCGGTACAGCACATCGGCGATCTCGCGCTCGTCCCACGTATTCACGATGTCCGCCGCCATGATCCCCCCGCTGTTGGGATCGAAGCGCATGTCGAGAGGGCCGTCCTTCTTAAACGCGAAACCGCGTTCGGCCGTATCGACCTGCATCGACGATACGCCGAGATCGAGCACGATCCCATCCACGCCGTCTGTCCAGCCGATCTCGGCCGCGGCCCCGGCGATGTCCGTGTAGCTTCGATGCTGGAGGGTCGCACGGCCCGCATCGACCCCGGCGGAAAGGCGTTCACGGGCAATCGCAAGCGCCTGCATATCGACATCGAGGCCGAGGACATGCCCCACGCCGGCCGCGATGAGCGCCGCTGTATGCCCCCCGGCGCCCAACGTCCCGTCAATCACACGGTCAGGCATGGGGCGGCCGGTCGTCAGGGCTGAGACGACCTCATCGCGCAGAACGGGCAGATGGGCAGCCATGCGATGCGCCCTAGTAGGCTTCCAGCGCCTTGGTGAGTTCCTCGCGCAGCGCCAGATAACTGCGCCATCGCGCCCTGCTGATCTCATGGCGGCGCACCGCGTCGATCACCGCACAGCCCGGCTCGTCCTGATGCGCGCAGTCATTGAAGCGGCATCGCCCGACATACGGCGCGATATCGCGGAAATAGCCGTCAAGTTCTTCGGGTTCGACATCATACAGCGCGGCGCTGCGAATGCCCGGTGTATCCGCGATGTACCCGCCCTGCTCAAGGCGCACCAGCACGCTGTCGCGGGTGGTGTGAACGCCCTCGTCACGCCATCCGCTGACTTCCTTCACGGCACGTCCAAGATCGGGCTGAATGGCGTTGAGCAGGCTGGTCTTGCCCACCCCTGACGCGCCGGTAAAGACCGATATCTTGCCGTCCAGCAGTTCACGCAAACGCTCGATTCCGAGGCGTTTTTCCGCGCTCGTGTAGCACACGGTGTAATTCATCCTCTCATACGGCAAAAAACGCGCAATCACCTTGGCCTCGTCGGCCAAGTCCATTTTATTGACGATCAGCACGACCTCCGGCAGTTCTGCATGGTCGGCAATCGCCAGAAGCCGGTCGATCAGCGGGAAGTCCGGCGCGGGCTTGACCGCCGATGTCACCACAAAGACCGCATCCGGATTGGCAATAATCACATGTTGGCGCACCGGGTCGCCAGCGCCGCGGCTTCCTTCTGTACGGACGGCGCGCCCAAGCACCGTTCGGCGTGGCTCAACCTCGAAGATCGCCCCGATGCGCCCCGTCTCATCCGGCACAGCGTCGAAGCGGACGCGGTCGCCAATGGCGGCAACGTCGCTCGACTGCGCCGCTTCAAGCAGCCGGCCGCGCAGCCGGCACCGGTACGTATGGCCGTCTCCAGCCTCAACCCAATAGAATCCGCTAACCTCCTTGACGATCAGGCCCGACAACGCCGTGTCACACAAGCGCACTTCTCCTTCATTGTTCCTTCCGGACTGGCATCTTCATTATAGAGGGAAAACGGGGAAAGCGCGCGTGCGCGCACACGTCCGCTGCCCATTGGATCGTCTCGCCCGCCGACTCTCGACAGCCTGCGCATAATCCACAGCACAAGACTAAGCGCGAAGTTGAACGTGATAAGTGATGAGAAAACGCCGCATCGTATAGCTCGACTAACGCTGCAAGATGGGAGACCGAATCTCTCGACTTACGAACACCGGCTTACAGACTGAGAACTGAAAACCGAAAACTGGAGTCCGAAAACTGAAAACTGAAAACTGGAAACTGAAAACTGGAGACTGAAAACTGAGAACTTCAACCAATCGCTGCCACCCTAGTTGACGGGATAAGCGGCGAGGATGACCGGAACGGCGTCGAGCGACGGGATGTCCGAGCCGGGCGACGCGAGCATCGTCGATCCGCCGCCGTCGAGGTTGAGCGCGTGGACGATCTGCAAGCCGGACTCGCTGAGAAAACGCGCCATGTCGTTGAGAGTCATACCGAGCAGCGGAGTGGAGATCCACAGGATGCGCCCCGCGCTGTCCTGCGCTACGACCGTGCGTCGTGTCGTGCGATCCGCGCTTCCGTTGCCGAGGTTGGGGACGCCGTCAGTTATCAGCATCGGAAACCCCTGCACCGCGGTATCGAGTGAAGCACTCCCATACGGATCGGTGATGAGCGAGCGCACCCATACCAGATCGCCGGCCGTGGCGAACATGCCCCCCCTGCCGACATAGCCCTGGCCGTACGGCGTGCCGGCCGAGATGACCAACCCAAGCGGTGAGCCGGACGGATCGAAGAAGTTTGCGTTGATGAACGCGACCGCGCCCGGAGTCTGCGAGTGCCAATCGCTGATCCACAACGGCGCCGACGGGCTGTAATGGGCGCTGAACCGGATAAGCGTGGGGTCGAAGCGATGAATCACGACCGACGCAAACGGCCCGAAGTTCGGCGGCTGTACGAATTTGCGCTCCGCACCGGGCGCGATCAACTCCCACCTCGGTTCCGGCGATGGCGCATCAGGCGGGTGTGGAACCTGCGTCGGTTCGGTAGGGGGCGGCGCGGGCGGCGTCGCCGGCGGGTTAATCAGATTGCAGCCGACCAGCAGCAGCGCCTTCAAAACAGCGAAGCCCGTCCGGAGCGGACGCCCCAAGCGGCGAATACGCGAGCGGTTGTCTGTCTTAGGCAGGGTCACAGACTTACGACTGTTCGCCCTGTTCGCCGCCGTCCGCGGCGTCCACGTCGTCAGTCACGATGGGATACGACACCAGCAGCAGCTTCATTGACGTCGTCTGAGCGCCGTGTTCCTGATTTTCCTGAGTAACGTCGCTGTACTCGGCGATGAGGCCCTTCAAGGCATGATGAAACTTCTCATACTGCTTGGGCGTCAGCTCGAATCGCTGATTGCTGAGGGTCATACGGCGATGCCACGGCGCATCTTCCTGCATATCAATCGTTGCGTCGTGGATATTGGCGAGGATTTCCTGCTTGGTCGAGGTAAACACGCCGTTCAGTGTTAGTTCAAGCCCTTCGTCGAACTCGTCCGAACCCGGCGCCAGCAGATTCTTGGCAACGCGGTAAATACGCGCCGCCGCCTGATAGTGCTTCTCGATGATGCCGGACACGATGCGCGTATCGACCAGCACGATCAGCCCGTGCTTCTCAAGCAGGTTGAAGTGATAGTACAGCTTGGTCGCGGGCTTATTGATCTTCTCGGCGATGCGCTTGACCGTGCTCGGGCGCATGAGAAATTCGAGGATGCTGAGGCGGAGGGGGTCGGCCAGAACTTTGAGGGTTTCAAGGTCGGAGATGACCAGTTCAGCCGCGGGTGTGAAACGTTTGGCTTCTGAGAGATCGAGCATGGGCATTCTGTCTAGTGTTAAAACTTCTTGAATGGAATGAATTATATCATACGCCGAACACTCGTTTGCGCGCCACCTGCATATTTTCTGGGGACAGGTGGCGCGCGCATGGGGAGGACCTTGAAGGCGGAGTTAGGATGAGCGCGCGGTGCGCTTCTCGCGGCGGGGATGCTCCGGCTTGACCTGCGGATCGCCTTGAAGTTCGGCGCGCAGTTCGCGCATCTGGCGGCGGGCGTCGCCTTCGCGGCGCAGGTCGGCGATCCGGTGCTGGCTCTGAATTTGGATCGACAGGTTGAACATGGTGTGATTCCCCTCAGATTAGTCGTTGGTTGGTTCGGACTATGAATGCGGACGGCGGGAGCAACCGCTTGACTCAGGCGGTGCGGGCAGCCGAACGGGCGGTGAGACGCGCCAGCTTGAGCAGCTTGACGAGGCGCTGCTTTTCCGCCCGGCGGATCGCTTCAGCGCGGACCAGTTGGACGTGACCGATCGGGTCGATGAACATCTGAAGCCTCCAGCAGCTATTTCCTTCGATTTCAAGCATTCAATTTTGTTTGAACGCTTGAAAACAGTGTATGCCCGATTCGCGCCCGTGTCAAGTATTCTTTTCAACATTCAACATTTTTTCAGCGCCCACAAAATGGGGGTCTAGCGCCCAATCAAAGTTCCACTTGATCGCGCCGTAAATGCGATGCTATACTGTGCGCAGCGGGGCGATTAGCTCAGTTGGTCAGAGCGTACGGTTCACATCCGTGAGGTCGGGGGTTCGAGCCCCTCATCGCCCACAGCAAACAGAGCCTGTCCACTTCGGCAGGCTCTTTGATTCTCGCCCCCTCTACTTCAATTAATGGAACACGTGGAACGTGCTGCGTGGTGAGATCGGCAGCCCGCCCGCTGGGTCTGGGAAGCGCCCGCTCAGTTCGCGTCGTCTGCGGCTTGCAGCGCGCGCAGCAGCGCCGCGTGCGGATGCTCGTCCCACTGCGCCGCGTCGTCCTGATGATGCGCGATCAGCCAGACGACACGCTCAGACGCGTGCGCCGTCCGGGCCATCTCGGCGCCCCATGCCGGGTGATGCCGCTTGACCGCGAATGCACGCCACAGCCAATGCCGCGGATCCTTATCGGCCAGCGTTTCGTAAAGCACGGGTGCGGCGCGGCCCACGAGTACCGGGAGTGTCTTCTGCCAGATTCGCACCGGGTAGCGCGACTTGCCGACATCGTGCAGCAGCGCCGCCGCAGCGAGGTCATCCAGCGCGCGCAGATCGCCATCCGGTGGAAGGTTGGCGAAGAGCGTACGCAGCACGTTCAGCGCGTGAATTTGCTCGATGTGCGGCATACGGCGAAACAGCGCGAGCTGCGGCGCGGTCAGATACGCCGCCGCTTCGGCGAGATCGGGGGTCTGGCGCAGCGACAGCAGCGCGCGAATACCCTGTCGCATGCGTCCTGCTGGCGTCATCCGATCAGCAGTCTCCACAGGAAGTTGACAGGTTCCCCAATCAACATGCTGAGGATGTTGATGGGCGCCACGAAACTCAGCAGCAGCAGAGCCATAAACACGAACTGGGAGTTCTGCGCGTTGCGTTCCCACCAAATCGCCTCCCGTGCCGGCAGCAGCGCTAAGGCGATGTACCAGCCGTCCAGCGGGAAGAACGGAAGGAAATTGAACACGAACAGGACGAGGTTCCAGAAGATGATCTGGTTGATGACGATCAACAGCAAGCTCAGGATCCCGGTTCCCTGCAGATCGAACACACCGACCACGATGCGGAAGACGATGGCCGCGATGATGGCGACGATGAGGTTCGAGACCGGGCCGGCGGCCACGGCGGCAAGATAGCCATAGCGCGGATTGCGCATGCGATGCGCGGCGATCGGCGCCGTGCCGAGGATGCCGAAGCCGATGATGACGAACATCAGGAAGCCCGGCCAGTAGATATGCGCCATCGGGTTGAGCGTCAGCTTGCCCAACCGGCGCGGGTTCGGATCGCCCATCAGGTCGCCCACGTAGTTGTGCGTGAACTCGTGAACGGTCATGCCGATCAACACCGCCAGCAGCAGCCCGATAACATAGGCGATGACGACATCCGGGGGATAATTACCAATGTCTCTAAGGAAGAAAAGCACGCGAGGTATCCCTGTTCAGAACGATCAGTGTTCAGTATAAACGTGATACAGGATGCGGTGGAGGTCGCATTAGGCAAACACTTATGTTTGACTTCAAGCTCAACGACACCGTCATCATGCGCAAGGCGCACCCATGTGGCAGCGATCGCTGGATCGTTGTGCGCGTCGGCGCGGACATCGGCCTGCGCTGCGCCGGGTGCGGCCGTATCATCCAGATTCCACACAGCCAGTTCAACAAGCAGGTCAAGCGCATCCTTCCCCACAGCGAACGGAGTTCGTGATGCCCAAGCGCATCGTCTTTCTTATGTCGGACACCGGCGGCGGGCATCGCGCTGCTGCCGAGGCCATCCGCGACGCGATCTTCGAACGCTATGGGCCGGACAGCATGCACGCCGAGCTGGTCGATGTCTATAAGCACATGAGCTTCCCGGCCAACAAGATGCCGGAGTTCTACCCGTGGATTGTCAGCAACAGCACGTTCGCATGGTCGGTCGCGTACAGGCTTGGTGATTCGCCCAAGCGGGCGCGCCTTGCGAGCCGCCTCACCTACCGGCTTAACCGTGCGAACCTGCGCGAGATCGTGCGCAAACATCCAGCAGACGCCGTGTGCTGCGTCCACAGCGTCGTTGGACAGCCGGCGTTCAGCGCGTTCAACTCGTTCCCGACACGGCCGCCGTGGGTAACCGTCGTCACCGATCTGGTCACCACACCCTACTTCTGGTACGACCGGCGCGTCGACCTGTGCCTTGTGCCGACTGAAGAAGCGCTCCAGCGCGGGCTTCAATGCGGGCTAAAGCCGCAGAACATCCGGGTGACCGGGCTGCCGGTTCATCCCAACTTCATGCGCCGGCTGACCGACAAGCCGAGCGCACGCACAGCCTTGAACCTGCCACACGACCGGACGGTTGTGCTGATGGTGGCCGGCGGCGACGGCATGGGGCCGCTGCTCGAAACACTGATCGCTCTACTCGACAAGCGCCTCCCGAACGTGCACTACGCCGTGATCTGCGGACGCAACAAGGCGCTCAAGGAGAAGATCGACGCGGTCGTGGAACAGTGGGGGGCGACCCATGTGTCCAGCTACGGATTCGTCACCAACATGCCGCAGTTCATGGCCGCGTCCGACATCCTCGTGACCAAGGCCGGCCCGTCAACGATCACCGAAGCGGCGATTGCCGGTCTGCCGTTGATCCTCAGCGGCGCAATCCCCGGTCAGGAAGACGGCAACGTCCGGCTGGTGATCGAGAACAATGCCGGCGCGTTCGCCCCCGGCCCCGCGAAGGTCGCGGAGATCGTCTCGGCATGGATCGCCGAAGGCCCGGCCGTCCTCGTCAAGCGCGCAGAGAGCGTCCGGCGCATCGCGCGCCCCAACGCCGTTTGGGACATCGCCGACGCTGTGTGGGCCGCAGCCAACCGGCCGCCAGTGCCGTCCGTCCCCCGTGCGCGGCCGTGATATGTTACACTGCCCATAGGAACCACCATTGGATCGGCCATGAATCTCGTCGAGCGCATCGCCAAATGGGTCGGGGTTGACGTCTCGTCCGCCAACCGGCCTGAAGTCGTCGAATTCAAGACGCTGATGGAAGCGGCGCGCGCCGCAAAACGGGCCGAGCGTTTCGATGAAGCCCTCGCCCTCTTCGACAAAGCCGCGCTCAGCGCCGAGCAGCTGCGCGACACACAGGGCATGAGCGTCATCCGCCTTCACCGTGCCGACATCTATATCCAGATCGGCGATTTGGCTGAAGCGCAGACGTTGATCAACCTCGTGGGCAACACGCTCGAACCCACCGTAGCGAGTGCGCCGCGCGCGTATGCGCGTGTCTCGCAAGGCGTCATCAACCTCGCCCGTGGCGATGTTGAGGGCGCGCGGGCCGCGTTCGAGGAGGCTCAATCCATCGCGCAGAAGGCGCACTCGTTGGGCGCAGAAGGCCGGGCGATGGGCTACCTCGGCGGCATGTACTTGAGCGAAGGCAACGCCAGCTACGCAGTACACCTGCTGCGCGAGGCCCTACCCAAGCTGAACGCCAGCGGCGATCTCGAACTGAGCGCCTATTTCATCACCGACCTCGCGCGCGCGCTCATCGCAGCGGGCGATATTCAGGAAGCCGATCAACTGCTGTCACGCGGGCTGCGCCTTGCAGAACAGATCGAGTCGCGACGCGACCTGCGCCGGCTCCACCTGCTGCTCGGCCAGCGCGCGCTCGACCTCGGGCGTTACGCGGATAGCTACAATCATTACGAAAAGGCGCTGCAGTTCATCGACGATGGCGCGCCCAACCAAGCGCTTGCGCTCCGCAACGTGGCGACCGCCTGCCTGTATTTGGAGAAGATCGAGGACGCCCGTGTCTACGCCGAGCGCGCCTACGCTGCAAACCCGGACGACCTGACAGCTCGCGGCACGCTTGGGATCATCCTGCAAGCATCCGGACGATCCGCCGAGGCTGTCCCGTATCTTGAGGCGGCAGCAGCCGGGGACGCAGCGGAGGATGCCACCCGCGCCCTGGCGTCCGCATACGCGGATACCGGCCAGTTCGACCGCGCCGTGCAGATGCTCGAAGCCGCGGCCAAACACGCCCACGATGCCAGTCTCCCCGTCGAGCAAGCGCGGGCACTGCGCGACCTCGGCCACCTCTACCTGCGTTCAAACCACCTGAGCGACGCTATCAAGGTCTGGATGCAAGCCGTCGCGCTGTACGAGGACAACAGTCATCACGCGCAGGCAGCGCGCTTGTTATGCGACATTGGCGGCGCGCGCGTTCAACTCGGCCATACCGCGCGTGCATACCGCGATTACGAACAGGCGCTCATGCTGCTCAGCAGCGCCAACGATCCCGCTACACGCGGCGTCGTGCTCAGCAACGCCGCGAATATGTACGTCGACCGCGGCGACCTCGAAACCGCCGAGGCGTTCTTCTCGGAGGCGATCAAGATTGCGCAGCAAACCGGCGACACCCGCGCCGAGGCGACCCGCCGTGGCAATCTGGGGTGGTTCCTGCTGCAAACCGGCCGCTATGAACGCGCCAAGAACGCGCTCAACTACGCGCTGGAGCTGAGCGAACGGCTCAAGATGGATCTGGCCGTCGCCGTTCAGACCAGCAACCTCGCGCAGACGGCCGCCGCGCTGGGCGACAACGAAGCCGCCGATCAGCTCCACCGCAAGGCGTTGGAGCGCGCAGCGTTGGTCGACACATCGCGTTGGATGTCGGTGCTGCACGGACAATACGCTGCATTCCTCATTGCGGTGGGGCGCGGCGCCGAAGCGGTCGAACATGCGCGCATCGCCGAAGAACTCGCGGCCGCCAGCGGTGATCTCGATGCGCAGCAGCGCGCCGCAATCGAAACCGCACGCGCCGGGGGCCTCAGCGATCCGGCGTCCGCCCGTGCTAAGCTGGCATCAGCCGTCGCGCAGATGCGAACCAACGCCCCCAAGCGCGTGCTCGCCGATGCGCTCGCCGTTCTGAGCGACCTGTCCGGCGCTGTGGGTGATATGACCGCGGCGCAGGCGGAATGGGATGAAGCCGTCAAGTTGTATCAACAGGTCGGGCACCCCGCCCGCGAGCACAGCCCACACTGGCTTGTGGATCAGTCAAGGGGGTAGACTGTCACGATGACCGCCTCCCGCCAACGCTCAAGCCGCCGCATGCGCAGCGAACGCAACGCCGTGATCGTCCGTCAAAGCGACGCCGGCGCGCTGTCGGATGTCCAGCATGGCGTCCGCCTGAACGCGATCAACTGGCGCTACGTCAGCGGCCTCATCATCGTCACGCTGATTCTATTGATGGTGGTGATGCTGCGATCGGATGTGTTCATCGTGCGCGGAATCTCGGTCAGTGGCACGACGTATCTCGACACCCGCGAAATCTTCCGCTACACCGGGATCGCCGAGCAGCATATCTTGCAGGTCAATCCGGAGCGCGTCCGGGCGGCACTGCTTGAGATCCCAACCATCGCCGATGCCGTGGTCACGCTGACATGGCCGCCAGACATGATTCGCATCCGCATCATAGAACGCGAACCGGTGCTGATCTGGAATCAAAACGGCGTCGAGGCATGGGTCGATATTCACGGACGGGTGCTCACCGCGCCGCCTGAGGAGCGCCCCGATCTGCTGCGCGTCAATACGCGCGGCATCGAGGAACCCATCAGCATCAACGATACCATCCCGCAGGATGTCGTCGACGGGGCGCGCCAGCTCAAAGACTTGGTGCCCAGCGAGCGAAAGCTGCGCTACGACCCGTTTCTCGGCCTCGGTTTTCGTGATAACCGTGGCTGGGAGGCATGGTTCGGCTCCGGCCTCGACATGCCGGTCAAGATCCTCGTCTACAACCAGCTTGTCGATACGCTGCTGGCGCGCGGCATCACGCCGAGCGTGGTCAACGTCGCCAATCCCGACCGTCCGTACTGCTCTGGATGCTAGTGCGCGGATGTATGCGCTATAATGCCATCGGCATCGACGCGCCTTGCCCCGTTATGCGGGCGCTTGGTAAGATGTTTCTAACCAGCGACCGAACATGCCCATTCAGCCGGGTTTATCAGCACTGATCGCGCACTTATGGACAACCTCGTCATCGGAATCGACGTCGGCACGCACAAAGTCTGTACCGTCGTCGCACAAGTCAGGCCGGATTCGGTGTTCGTGATCGGCGCAGGAGTCGAAGGCACGCGGGGCATGAAGGCCGGCCTCGTCACCGACCTTGAAGCGCTCACGAAGTCGATCTCCAGCTCGGTGTACAAGGCAGAACAAGCGTCGGGCTACGTCATCAAACGCGCGTTCGTCAGCATCAGCGGCGCGCACGTCCACAGCGACAACAGCCGCGGGGCGGTCGGTATCAGCGGGCCGCGCGGCGTCACGCCTGACGATGTCGAGCGGGCGATGGAGAACGCACGCGCCATCGCCATTCCGCACAGCCGCGAAATCCTGCATGTCGTCCCGCGTCACTATGTGCTTGACGGCCAGTCCCGCGTGCGCCAGCCCGTCGGCATGTTCGGGTTCCGGCTTGAAGTCGAGGCGAATATCGTCACCGCGGCGACGCCGAGCGTCAACAACATCGAACAGGCCGTCGAAGGCGCTGGCGTTCTGGTCGACCGGTTCATCGTCAGCCCGCTGGCGTCCGGCGACGCCGTGCTCACCGACGAGGAACGCGAGGCCGGCGTCGTGCTGATCGACCTCGGCGCTGGCACGACCGACCTTGCCATCTTCATCGAGGGCGCGGTATGGCACACGGCTGTCGTCGGCATTGCAGGAGACTTGATCTCAAGCGACATCAGCCATTGGCTTCAGGTCTCAACCGAGCTGGCCGAATTGGTCAAGCTCCAGCGCGGCCACTGCGTGCCGAAGCGCGTCAGCGAGCTGGAGACATTTCTCGTCGAGCCGTTCGGCGAGGGGCTTCCGATCGAGACCAAGCGGCGCGAATTGGCCGAGGTCATCGAGGCGCGCACCGAGGAAATCTTCGAGAAGTGCCGCGACGAGATCAAACGCAGCGGCTATGACGGCCTGCTGCGCGCGGGCGCGGTGCTCACCGGCGGAACATCACAGCTTCCGGGCATCGAGGAGCTTGCCAAGCAGATGTTGGGCATCCCGATTCGCTTGGCGCGGCCCGAACGCCTGACCGGCCTCGGCGATATGCTCAAGGCCCCGGCCTACTCCACCAGCATCGGCTTGCTGCGGCTGGGCCTTCAGCTCGACGCTGTGCAGGCGGCCGCGACCTCGACCCCTACACCAACTCCAAACGGCAAATGGGGCGCACGCGTGCGCGGCCTGCTCAAACGCCTTCTGCCAGACGCCGAAGAATAAGCGGACTTCGCGGGCCTCTACCGCACCCCGACATGCTAGAACTACAGGCCTATGCGCTGGGCTGTAAGTCCTAGCGCTGACGCCCCGCGACTCATTTTGCACAATCGCCGACATGCGACGCGAATGTGGGATAAGTCCTAGTACCTCTGTGCCTGATCCGGTTACAAGGTTGTGATTAACTGTGCTGAAACGAGAAAAATTGAGGTACGAATTACTTGCCGAAGTGGCCGATTCGATCTACTATAGGCAAATGATCTGCCACACAGCGTATGGGTTTATGTGGGTAAAGCAGCAACCCGGCGGTGCAATGGCAGTTGGCGCAGCACGTTTGCATCACCACCCACACACACCTGAATTATCCGAAGGGGGCGGGATATGATGGACTACTCCGATACGATGCGTGAAGGGTTTGCCCAGATCAAGGTGGTCGGCATCGGCGGCGGCGGTGGTAACGCTGTCAACCGAATGATTATGGAAGGCCTCGCCGGCGTAGAATTTATTACGATCAACACCGACAACCAAGCACTCAACAACAGCAAAGCCAATACGCGCGTCCGCATCGGCGACAAGACCACCCGTGGTCTGGGCGCGGGCGGCATGCCGGAAATCGGCCAGAAAGCCGCCGAAGAGAGCCAAGACGACCTCTTCGAGGTCTTACGCGGCGCGGACATGGTATTCATCGCCGCCGGCATGGGCGGTGGCACCGGCACCGGGGCCGCCCCGGTCGTCGCCGGGATCGCCAAGGAACTCGGCGCGTTGACCATCGGCGTCGTCACCCGCCCGTTCACCTTCGAGGGCAAGCGCCGCACGGATTTCGCCGAGCAGGGCATCGAGTCACTCAAGGGCAAGGTCGACACGCTGATCGTCATCCCTAACGACCGTCTGCTCAGCATCGCCCATAAGAACGCGACGCTTCAGCAAGCCTTCAGCCTCGCCGACGATGTACTGCGGCAGGGCATTCAGGGTATCTCCGAGCTGATTACCGTCCCGTCACTGATTAACCTCGACTTCGCCGACGTCCGCACGATCATGAGCGAAGGCGGCGCGGCGTTGATGGCGGTCGGCCACGGCACGGGCGACGACCGGGCGATCAACGCGGCGCGGCAGGCGATCCACAACGGCCTGCTCGACGTCACGATCGACGGCGCGCGCGGCATCCTGTTCAACATCACCGGCGGCCCGAGCCTCAGCCTGACCGAGGTCAACGAAGCCGCGGCAATCGTCCGCGAGAGCGCGCACCCGGATGTCCACCTCATCTTCGGCGCTCGCATCGACGAGAACTTGGGCGACGAAGTGCGCATCACGGTCATCGCGACCGGCTTCGAGCAGGCGCGTTCGACCCGCCGCGCCGGAGACGCCAGCGCAGCCAGCTTCCAACCGGCGCGGCAGCAGCCCGCCGCCAACTACGCGCCGACACCACAGCAGCCGTATCCAGCGCCTCGGTCGCAGCAGCCCGTTCCGGTTCAGCCGCAGGCTCCGCGCCAGCAGACGCCAGCCCCCACACCTGCGCCTCAGCCGCCACAGCGCCCGATGCAGCCGTTGGACAGCTCGCGCGATCCCGAAAGCACCGAGATTCCGGCGTTCTTGCGCCGCAAGCGCAACAACAGCGACTAATCGACCGGCTTGTTCGAGACATCAAGCGGGGCGCATCGAACACACGTTGATGCGCCCCGCTTTGGTCACAGCACTGGAGGGTAACCCATGCGCGCCCGCGGCTTCTTCATCTTCGTCGTGCTGAACGTCCTGATCACGGCCGGGGTAGCGTTCGTCGTCGTGAGCATGCTGGGGTCGGCGCCGGCTGAGACCAGCGAATCACCGGCGGGGTTCGCCACGGTGCTGCTTATCATCACGGCCTCTCCAGACCCGAACACCACGCCCGTTGTGCGGATCATCACGGCCACACCAGAACCGGGCACTATTGCCTCAATCCCGACCGGCGTGCTTGACCCGCTCAACACGCCCGTCGTCGCTGCGCCCGGATCAACCGAGTCGGCGCAGGCGGCCCCCACCGAAGCGCCGACGATCAATCCGGCCCTCGCCGGCGACCCCAACGCGCAAGCCACGATCAACGCGCTGCCGGCTGGGTGCATTCTGCATGTCTTGGCTGAAGGCGAAAGCCCGGGCCGACTCGCAGAAATCTACGATACCAACGTGTTCTCGATCCTCGAGGTCAACGGCCTCACCGAGGACGATGCACGCTTCCTCCAGATCGGGGAAACGCTCATCGTCCCGCTTGAGGGGTGCGCCCTGCTTGGGACGACTCCGGTTCCGGGCGGCGCGAACGACAGCACGGCCGGCGCAACGGCGACACTGGCGCCCGGTGTGACGCCGGAGCCGACTCTGACGCCCACCGTCACGCTCGCCCCGACCGCCGAGAACGCGCAGGTCGAGGTCGACGAGGTGCTGGGCGCCGGAGACATCACCAGCGAGCATCTGGTCATCATCAACCGCGGCGCGACGGTCAACCTGACGGGCTGGACGCTTCGCGACCTCGACGGCAACGTGTACACCTTCCCTGAGACGCGCCTCTTCAACGACGGCCTGCTCGAAGTGTGGACACAGGTCGGCGAGAACACCCCACTGCGCCGCTATTGGAACCTCACCCGCCCGGTGTGGGGCGATCCCGGCGACGTGATCACGCTTGAGGATGCGACCGGCGCGGTGCAGGCCACCCTGCGCATTAGCGGGGACTAGCCACGATAAGCGCGGTATAATGGCGCGGTCACTGGCCGCGCCTTTTAATGAACAGGACTCCCGAATGTCGGATTGGAAAACGATCATCGGCTTGGAAGTGCATGCCGAACTGCTCACCGAGAGCAAGATGTTTAGCCCCTGCCCGGTGGTCGACAGCGTCGAGGCCGCGCCCAACACCGCCGTCGATCCGCTGTCGCTTGGGCTGCCCGGCACGCTGCCGGTCGTCAACATGCAGGCGGTCGAATACGCGATGATGGTGGGCTTGGCGCTCAACTGCGAGATTCCGCCGGTCAACCAGTTCGCCCGCAAGAGCTACTTCTATCCCGATCTGCCGAAGGGCTTTCAGATCAGCCAGTACGACCGGCCATTGGCCGTCAATGGTTATATCGACATCGCGCTGGATGGCGAGACCAAGCGGATTCGCGTTCGCCGCGCGCATCTGGAAGAGGACACCGGCAAGCTCACCCACGAGGGCGATGGATCGAGCCTCGTCGATTACAACCGGGCTGGCGTGCCCCTTCTGGAGATCGTCTCCGAGCCGGACATCTTCAGCAGCGCCGAGGCCGAAGCGTATTCACGCAAGCTGCGCGCGCTTCTGCAGTACCTCGGTGTCAACCACGGCGACATGTCGAAGGGCGTGCTGCGTTTCGAGGCCAACGTCAGCGTGATGCACAAAGACGACACCGCCTTCCGCACGCGGCGCGAGATCAAGAACCTCAACAGCATCCGCAGCATGGTACGCGCCATCGACGCCGAGGTGGCATGGCAAATCCGGCAGTATGAGTCCGGCGGCGCGGTCACACCGGCCACACTGGGCTGGGACGAAGCGGGCGGCAAGATTGTCGTACAGCGTTATAAGGAACGCGCCGACGAATATCGCTATTTCCCGGAGCCAGACATCCCGGTGATCGAGGTCAGCCGCGACTGGGTCGAGGAGGTGCGCGCGCATCTGCCTGAGCTGCCCGACGCGAAGGTCGTGCGCTACACCGCCGATTACGGCGTCACCGACTACGAGGCGCGCCGGCTGGTCGAAGACCGCGCTATCGCCGACTTCTTCGAGGCGATGCTGGCGGAAGGCGCGCCCGCGAAGCAAGCCGTCAACTGGATGCTCGGCGGGCTGTTCCGCACGATGAACGAGGCCAACGTCGGTTATGACGAGATCGGCCGCATCCGAATCACACCGGCGATGCTGGCCGAGTTGATCGCGCTGGTGCAGGCCGGGACGATCAACAACACCACCGCCAATACGCTGCTCTCGCATATGTGGGAATCCGGCCAGATGCCGTCGGCGCTCGTGAAGCAGCTGGGCCTCGAACAGGTCAGCGATACGGGCGTGCTGCGCGAGACGATTGAGACGGTGCTGAACGCGAACCCCGATATGGTGGCGGGTTATCTGGCCGGCAAGGACAAGCTCATCAAGGCGCTCATGGGTCAGTGCATGGCGGCGCTGAAGGGCAAAGGCAATCCGCAGGCCGTCACCGATCTGCTGGCCGAAGCGCTGGAAGCACGGCGGCAGTAGGCGCATCCCCAATGGTTGGGGCGCGACGCAGCGCAGATTTGCCCCGTATATAGTAGTGTCTGGTATCGAACTCGGAGGATCGAAATGGCTAGCAGCAAAATGATCGTTACGACGACCAACACCATCGAGGGTTACACCATCTCCCGCTATCTCGGCATTGTCACCGGCGAGACGATCCTCGGCGCCAACGTCTTTAAGGACTTCATGGCCGGCCTGAGCGACATCTTCGGTGGGCGCAGCAAGGCCTACGAGACCACGCTCAACGAGGCGCGCAACGCTGCGCTTCAGGAGATGATGGATCGCGCGTCGGCGCTGGGCGCGAACGCCGTGTTGGGCGTCGATCTCGACTACGAAACGGTCGGTCAAGGCGCATCCATGCTGATGGTGAACGCCAGCGGCACGGCTGTCGTGCTGGAGTAGTCTTGAACAGGCGCGGCGCCTCTGATACACTGAGGTCAATATCAGCCGTGCCATTTGCGGCGTTAGAACACACATGTGTGAAGGGTTGCCCTCAACACACTGGAACCCGGCCCTGCGCGGCAGGATGCTTCGAACCGTGTCAGGACCGGAAGGTAGCAGCACTAAGTTGCTAACTGGGTGCCGCAGGTAAACCGGGTTTCAGTACGCTGCGGGCAACCCTTTCCGTTTGGAACGGGGGACTTGATGCAAACCGGCCTCTATTTTCAAGACTATGAAGTCGGCGTGACGATGGTCACACGCGGGCGCACGATCACCGAGACCGACATCGTGCAGTTCGGCGCGCTCACCGGCGACTTCAACCCGATGCACTTCGACGCCGAATACATGAAGACTCACATGATGGGTCAGCGCATCGCTCACGGCATGCTGTCGCTCAGCTACGCCGTCGGTCAAGCGTATCAGCTCGGCTTCATGGAAAAGACGATCCTCGCCTTCCGCAGCCTTGAGATGAAGTTCAGCCTGCCGGTGTTGATCGGCGACACGCTGCACGTTCAGCTCACAGTGAAGGAAAAGCAGGAAGCGCCGCGCCTCGGCGGCGGCATGGTCACGCTGGACGTCAAGATCGTCAACCAGAACGGAAAGACCGTCCAGAGCGGCGCATGGACGGTGCTGGTCGCCAGCAAGCCCGCCGCGGAGTAGCCCATGCGCCGGCGCATTACGCTCATCACGGGCGCGAACGGCGAGGTCGGCCATGGCCTGATCCGCCAATTGCGCGCTCAGCCCAACCCGCCTGACATCGTCGTCCTCGACCTGCGCAGCCTCGACGCCGACGTGCTGCCGCTGGTGGATCAGTCCATCGTCGGCGACATCCTCGATGTCGATCTGCTCGAAAACTTGTCGAGCGAGTACGACATCGACACGATCTACCACCTCGCCGCACTGCTCAGCACGCACAGCGAATTCCGCCCCGAAGCAGCGCACCGCGTCAACGTGCGCGGCACGCTCAACCTGCTGCACATGGCGATCGATCAAGCGGAGTGGCGCGGTAAGCCGGTGACGTTCATCTTCCCTTCGTCGGTGGCGGTGTACGGCATGCCCAACCTCACAGCGAAGGCTAGCGCGCCGCCGGTGAGTGAGGATTCGTACCTCAATCCGATTACCATGTACGGCTGCAACAAGCTCTACTGCGAACACCTCGGCCGCTACTATGCACAGCACTACCGGCAGTTGGCCGCCAACCCCACGCCAAGCGGCATCGATTTTCGCAGCGTGCGCTTCCCCGGCCTCATCAGCGCGACGACTATGCCGGCCGGCGGGACGTCCGATTTCGCGCCGGAGATGCTGCACCACGCCGCCGATGGCAAGCCTTACGCGTGCTTCGTACGGCCTGACACGACCATGCCCTTCATGGCGATGCCGGACGCGATCCGCGCGCTGATCGAGCTGGCGCAGGCTCCCGCCGACGCCCTCACCCGTTCCGTCTACAACCTGACCGCGTTCAGCCTGAGCGCCGAGCAGGTAGCCGAACGCGTGCGCGCCGCGTTCCCGCACGCCGACATCACCTTTGCGCCCACACCGGGCCGGCAGAACATCGTCGACAGCTGGCCGGCCAATCTGGACGACAGCGCCGCGCGCCGCGACTGGGGCTGGATGCCGGAATACGACGCCGACCGCGCCTTCAATGACTACCTCGTCCCGACCATCCGCGCGAAATACGCGCACAAGACGGCCTGAAGTGCGAAGTTGAAAGTGACGGGTGATGAGTAGCACCCTATCACGCGCCATGCTGAACGGCGGCAGCGTGCGGCTTAACTCCCTCGGCTCTGGAACGGCGGACTAGCGTGCCATGACACTGGTGGGGCTGCTGCTTATCGCCGGCGCGGTGGGATTCCTCGGCTTCGCGTATCGTCCCGTGGTTCGACGCACGGACTCGCTCACAGCCACCATCGCGCGCATCGACTCAAGCTGGCGGCGCGATTCGGTGCAGTTCGGCGTCGGCGTGATGATCGTCGCGTTCAGCCTCACGCTGGCAGCGCTGATCGCCGTGCTCGACACGCGCTATTGGGCGATGCAGTGGCCGGTCGCAGCGGGCGCGCTGCTGGCAATTCTCGGCTTCAGTCAATGGCTTCAGCTTGCGCGCCGACGTATGCTGATCCCCGATGCCCACGCCGCCGCGACCGCCGTCAAGGAGCGCGGATTCGTCCTGTACGTGTACTTCACCGATGCGGCGTTTGTCGTGTTCGGAATCGGCCTCGCTAACGGCGGTTTCTCGACCGTGATTGCGTGGGGATTGGTGCTCGCGGCGGTGGCGGCTGTCTCGCACTACGCCCTCACACGCGGCGCACCACTGTTCGTTCCCCCTACCCTGCTGTTGGTCGCCGGTCTCGCGCTGACGCTCGGACGCTAGGCAACCGGCACATGGTTGTGCTCGACGATCCGGCCATCCACCAGCGTCAGCACGCGATCCATGCCGGCGGCGATGTCGGGATCGTGCGTGACCAGCAGCACGGTCGTGCCGCTTTCCTCACGGATTTGCCGCAGGGTATCCAGCACCAGCTTGCCCGACTCGGTGTCGAGGTTGCCGGTCGGTTCGTCGGCGAGGATCAGCGGCGGGTTGTTCGCCAGCGCACGGGCAATCGCGACACGCTGCTGCTGGCCGCCCGACAGCTCGGACGGACGGTGGTGCATCCGGTCGCCTAAACCGAGCAGCTTGAGCAGTTCGCGGGCGCGTTTGGCCGGGTTGAACTGCCGTTTGCGCGCGAACTGAATCGGCAGCATCACGTTTTCGAGCGCCGTCAGCGTGGGGATCAAGTTGAAGAACTGGAAGATAAAGCCGATATTCTCGTTGCGGACTTCGGTCATCCGCCCCTCGCCCAAGCGCGTCGTGTCGATTCCGGCGATCTCGACCCGGCCGGCCGTCGGCGCATCCAGCCCGCCGAGGATGCCCAACAGCGTCGACTTGCCGCTGCCGGATGGCCCGACCAGCCCGACCATCTCGCCTTTGTAGACGGTCATATCCACCCCGCGCAGAGCGTCGATCATCACCTTGCCCAACGGCAGCTGCTTCGTGACGCCTTCGACTCGGATTACGGCTTCCTGTGCCATGCCACTCCTTCACCCATCGCGAGCCACACGCAGCGTATGGCTCGCCGTTGTACTGCTCGGCGCAAATCGACTGTCCGGCTAGGGTTAACTCTCACTCATCGGCTCGGTGGCGTACACCGGCGCGCACCACTTCCGATACTTTTCGACGCGCGCCGTCACGACGTTCTGATACAGCGTGCGCAGTTCGTTGGTGATCTCGCCCATGCGACCAGAGCCGATAGCGCGGTGTTCGACGCGTGTGATCGCCGCAATCTGCACGCCCGTGCCACACAAAAAGACCTCGTCAGCCAGATAAATCTCGGTACGGTCAATATCTCTTTCTACGACGTCGACGCCCATTTCGTTGCGCAGCAGTTCGATCAACGAGCGCCGCGTGATGCCTTCCAGCACATTGCTCTGCACCGGCGGCGTGAACACTGTTCCGTTGCGCGCCATGAAGATGTTCGCCGCGCTGGCCTCGCTGACATGGCCGTCCTGATTCAGCACCAGCGCCTCATCATACCCTGCAAGCACCGCATCCGACTTGATAAGCGCGGAATTGGCGTAGCTGCCGCTGATCTTACCGCGCGCGGGGATAGCGTTGTCATCGACGCGCCGCCACGCCGAGAAGTGGACGTGCGCGCCCTCTTCCTTCTCGATGTACTTGCCGAATGGCAGCGTCCAGATCGTCAGCGCGTCGGGGACGTCGTGCAGGCGCACACCGATGCCGTCCAAGTCCTTATATACCAGCGGCCGGACATACACGTTCTCGCGGTAGCCCTCGGCGCGCAGCAGGTCGATCAGGATGTGCTCAAGACCTTCCGGCGTATGGGGAACCGTCATGCGCAGCAGCGACGCCGACTGGATCAAGCGCCGGAAGTGGTCAAGCGGCCGAAAGACGTAAAGCTGCTCATCGTCCGCGTTCCAATATCCGCGCAAGCCGCCGAACACCGCCGTTCCGTAATTGAACGCGTGGTTCTTGACGCTGATCGTCGCCTGCTCCGCCGGGACGATACGCCCCTTGAAATACGCAAACCGCGTCATATCCTCGACCTCCACCGTTAACGGACGCCCTTTGCATCACATTGTAGGGTGCGGGCGTCGGGCGGGTCAACGTCCAGATTGCGCCCGGAAAACCGACCAATTCACCGCGCATCCGGCCGCGAATTGGGGGCTGATCGTGCGGCCCGCCGTGGTATCCTTTGCGTATGATGTCGAGGGAGTTATATGAGCGAACGCTGGCTGATCGCTGGGCTGGGCAATCCCGGCCCACAGTATGAGAACACCCGCCACAACATGGGATTTAAGGTTGTCGAGACGTTGGCGAAGCGCCACGGCCTGACGTTTTCGCGCACCGAGAAGCGCGCCAGCGTTGCCGACGGGCTAATCGTCGGGCGGCGCGTGCTGCTCGCCAAGCCGCTGACCTACATGAATGAGAGCGGTGTCGCCGTACGCGGCCTGATCGACTTCTACAAGATCGACATCAACAAGCTGATCGTCGCGGCCGACGACCTCGACCTGCCTTTGGGGACACTGCGTCTGCGCAATGGCGGCGGCGACGGCGGACAACGCGGCGTGCGCAGCATCATCCAGCACCTCGGCACGCGCGAATTTGCCCGTGCGCGCTGCGGCATCGGACGCCCGCCCGGCCAGATGGATCCGGCGGCCTACGTGCTGCGGCCGTTCATGGGCGATGACATCATCAACGCGCAGATTATGGTCGAACACGCAGCTGACGCGGTTGAAACGTGGCTGACCGACGGCCTCGAACTGGCGATGACCCGTCACAACGGCATCGTGGTGTAGCGCCGCCTACAAGTTCACGAACCGCTTGGCGAGGCGCAGCTGAATGGGGAACACGCGGATCCAGTCGGCGATGGTCGCGTACTTGTGGCCGCGCTCTTTCATGTAGCGCCGCATCACGTTGACCGTGCCGGGCAGGATGTTCATGCCGCGCATCCGCTGCTCGATCAGCACGAAGGCGCGGTATTCACGGTCGCTCACATAGTCTTCCAAATACAGCGCGGTCAGCGCATACGCGAACAACTCGCGAAACTGCTCCTTCCACGTCGGGTACGCCGCGCGGAACTGCTCATTGACCGGCAGGGCCTGTTCGGCGGCTTCCTCGATCACGCCGGGGTTGGCCTCCAGCTCGCGGTCGAGCAGCAGCTTGCCATAGCCGCCCAGCGCATTGAATAGGCTGTACGAGAGCATTGCCGGATCGTCATACGCCCACGGTGGATTGTCGCCCCACGCCAGCGGCGGAGGCGCAATACAGATCAGTTCGCCGTTGAACAGCACGGTGACTTCCCGGTCGCTGGGATACAACAGGTTCGGGACGAACACGAGCTTGGCCGGCACGTTATCGAAGAACTGCGCGAGCAGGGATTGGAACCGCGCCGCATTGAAGACGTTGCGCGACTCCTCCTCGGCCTTCTCCCACGCCGCGCGCTCCTTCTCGAACCACAAGCTGAGTTTAGTGCGCTTGTTGAAGTCGCGGATGTTTGCGGCCAGATTGCTCGGAACCCACCCCGGCAGCGGCCGAACCAGCTCGAACGTCGTCGGATGCAGGTGCATCGACAGCGCGAACAGCGTTTCGAGCGAAATCCCGTCATCCAGCAGGCTTTGAAGCTGGACAACGGTCGGGTCGGCGCTCATATCACCCAGCATGCGCCGCGTATTGCGCGCGAACACGTGTACCCCATGCGGCCGACTCTTCTGGATCGACGTGGGATATCCCGTCACCGCGAGAAGCGCGCCCATCAGACGCACCCGCGTATCAATTCGGACTTCGACGTCGGCATCGACGCGAGAACCGCTCATGCCGCCTCCACTTATGGCGTTCGGACAACTCCGCTGTAGGGGTATTGTACTGTAGACTGCGGCTTGCTGCATAAACGCTGTCAGCTGCCGAACAGGCCGAGCTGCGGGACATCCGGCACAGGGACGCCGTAAATCCAGCGGTCGAGCAGCTCCGGGACGCCTGAATCGCCGCTGATTTCCAACGCCAGATCGATGAAATCCTGAGTCGTTACATTACTGTAAGCGAATCGCGACACATACTCGCGCAGCAAATCGAAAAACGCCTCGTCGCCGATCTGAAGCCGCAGCGCATGAAGCACCCACGCCCCGCGCAGGTACACACTGCGGTTGAACAGCGCATCAGGCGGCGGATCGCCCGGCGCGGCCGTCCCGCGCGCAGCATCCAACGGGCTGCGGATCTGCGAATAGAACGACACCATCATCCGGTCGGCGGCGGATCGACCGAGGGTCGCCTCAGTCCAAAGCGCCTGCGCATAAGTCGCAAAACCCTCATTGAGCCACAGGTCGCGCCACGTCGCCGGGGTCAGGCTGTCACCGAACCACTGATGCGCCAGTTCATGCGCGATCACGCTCTCGGATGAGGCGCCCGATCCCGTCGCCGTGCCGGAGATCACGTTGCGCCCGAACAGCGAAATCGTCTGCGTCTCCAACGCGAAGCCAAGCGGCACGTCCGCCACAACCACGCCGTACACGTCGAACGGAAACGGCCCGAACAGCGGCTCGAACGTGGCGATCATCTCGGCCTGCCGTGCGAATGTCTCCGCCGCTTGCTCAGCGATCGCGAGCGGGAAGTAATTGCGGATCACGAGACCGCTGTCGGTCACCTCACGCTGTTCCACGAACGTATTGATATTGACCGTCGTCAGATAGGTCGCCATCGGGTGACTCATGCGCCATGTGTAGACGATGCGCTCCCCGTCTTTCTCGACGTTCTCAAGCACGCCGTTGGCGACCGCGACATACGGCGCCGGCACGTCGATCACGAAGTCGAACAGCGCCTTGTCCAGCGGATGATCGTTGCACGGGAACCACGCCGCCGATCCATCAGGTTCGCTGGCGACCAGCACGCCGCCGCCATAGTGGAACCACCCGTTGTTGAAGTCGAGGCTGTCGCCGTCGCTGTCGGTTCCCGGCACGCCGTGATACTCGACCTCGACGACGAACGCTTCGCCATCGGGGATCGTCTGCTGCGGCGTGACCGTCATCTCACGCCCCTCGCGCGCGATCCGGGCATCGGCGCTATTCACCCGCACCGCATCCACCGTCATGCCGAGGAAGTCGAGATTGAACGACGAGAGCGACTGAGTCGCCAGCGCGGTGAGGGTGGTCTTGGCGCGTGTGATGGCCGCGAGATCGTCGCTGACAACGACCTCGATCCGATACGACTCGACATCGTAGCCGCCGTTGCCCAAGCCGGGGTAGAAGTCATCGCCAATCCCCGCATCGCCGGGCGACTGCGCAGATACGGCCATCGTGGCCGTGACGATCACCCAGACGACGACGAACACCCGCAGTTGGCCCTTCGTTATCCATCCCACGTGCCTACCCCAATTCTGAGCAGCGCCTATATATCGTGTAGAATACCGTCCTGCGCTTCGATCATACCGGACGTGTATATGACCGGACAGTACATCCAACGGGTTCCTAACCGCCGCCGTCGGGGCTGCGTCTTTACGGGTCTGGTTGTGGTCATCATCTTCGCTGTGCTGGCCGTCGTCCTGCTGCCGCATCTGCCGGAGATCGCGCTGAGACTCGCAGGTTTCCGTGAACTCGGCGATTCTTCGCTTCTTGTGAGTGACGCGGGCAGATTATTCGGCACGCCCTCAACCTCGCTGGTCACCGCGTCAATAGGGCCAACCGGCGAGTCACCCGCGCCAGACGCGTCCGAAAGCCCCAACATCGGGTCGACCGGTGCGGAGGCAGCACCTTCTCCCGAAATCGCAGCGGTCGGGGCCATCGATTCATCCCCGCAAACGCTGAGCGTCGATATCCCGAACGTTGGAATCATCCCGCTTGAAGGCGCACAGCGGATGCTCGTCAACGGGGTCGAGTCAACCGTGGTCACGATGGGCGAAGTGCAGCTCAACGCGTTGTGCCGGGCGCGGGTGGCGCTTTGTGGCGATACCCCCACGCCGCCGGTGTACGGCGCGACGGTCGACTTGAAAACAGGCGGCGCGATGATTTACGGGATCATCAATTTTCCGCAGTTCGGCATCTACCAGTCCGTGGGCGTGGCCGTGCGGGTGGACGGCGCAGAGGCTGATGTGCTCGCCATCGACTACAACGGAAGGTTGTACGCCGTGCCAGAAGGCGGCATCGGGGACGCCATCGCCAACATCGAACAGCGCGCCCACGATGCCCTGACGCAAGTGGTCGGCGCGATTGGCGACGAGTCGGTTCGGTTCGTCGGCGCGTTTTTGACCGACGACGACGTGACGCTGGTTTTCCGCTAACGCGTCATAACCCGGCGTTCACGACTGGCGCGCGTTTCGGTACACTGTAGCCGACGCTATCCGACGCCGCTGCGCGTCCTATCACCGCGAGAGAACCCATGACCGACGCCAACCGCCCCGTGCGCACTCGCTTTGCCCCTAGCCCGACCGGATCGCTGCACATCGGCGGCCTGCGCATGGCCCTGTGGGCTTGGCTGTTTGCGCGTCATCACGGCGGGCAGTTTATCCTGCGCATCGAGGATACCGACCAGAAGCGCTACGACCCGAACGCGCTGCAAACCCTGCTGGAAGCCCTGCGCTGGGTGGGCGTGGATTGGGACGAAGGGCCAGAAGTCGGCGGGCCGTACGGGCCTTACGTCCAGAGCGAACGGCTCGCGCTGTATCAAGAATGGGCGAAGTGGCTGGTCGACAACGATCACGCGTACTACTGCTACTGCTCGTCAGAGCGTTTGGAGCAGGTCAACAAAGAGAAGCAGGCGGCGGGGATTCCGCCCGGCTACGACCGCCGCTGCCGCTATGCCTCGCCGGACGAACTCGCGGCGTTCAAGGCGGAAGCCGAGGCCGACGGGCGCAGTCCGGTCATCCGCCTGAAGATGCCGCGCGAAGGCAAGACGCTCTTCCCCGATCTCGTGCGCGGAGAGGTGGAGTTTGAAAACGAGTCGATTCAGGACGCCGTGCTGCTCAAGGGCGACGGCTTCCCGACGTATCACCTCGCCGTCGTGGTGGACGATCACTTCATGCGCATCAGCCATGTGATGCGTGGAATCGAGTGGCTCCCATCCGCGCCGCTGCACATGCAGCTCTGGAAAGCGTTCGGGTGGGAGATGCCGCAGTACGCACACCTGCCGGTGATGCTCAACCCGAACGGCAAGGGCAAGATCAGCAAGCGCAAGCCGCCGGTGGACGCCAAAGGCAACGTGCTGCCAGTGATGGTGCATGACTACATCAAAGGCGGTTATCTCGCCCCCGCGCTGGCGAACTTATTAGTCGGGATCGGCTGGAACTTCGGCGATGAAGTCGAGGTCTTCAGCATGGACGAGGCGCGCGAACGATTCAACGACTTCAGCCGCATCAACCCGTCCAACAGCGCGTTCCCGATGGAAAAGTTGGAGTGGATCAACGGGCTGTACATCCGCGAGAAGATGACGCCCGATGCGCTCGCCGACGCCCTGCGTGCCCCGCTGGAAGCGGCGGGCCTGAACGTCGATATGGAGACGCTGCGCAAGGTCGCGCCGCTGGTGCAGACACGCATCAAGACGCTCAACGATGTGGTCGACATGGCCGGATTCTTCTTCAAGCCGGAGTTCACACCGCCGCCGGTCGAGAAGCTCATTCAGAAGAAGATGGACGCGGCCAGCACAAAGCGCGCGCTCGAAGCCTGTATCCCGGTGATCGAGGCGGTCGATCCGTTCACCGCCGACAAGCTGCTTGGAGCCTTCACCGAACTTGGACAGGAGCTTGGCCTGAACAACTCGCAGATGTTCGGCGTGCTGCGCGTGGCCGTCAGCGGTCAGGCGATCTCGACGCCGACCTTCGAGACGATGGAGATCGTCGGGCGAGAGGAAACACTGCGGCGCGTCAGGCTGGCGATCGGCTTGGTGAGCTGAGCGGCTTCAGACCGTCCGGCGGCGGCGCATGATGACGCTCTGCGCCAGCCCGATGCCCATCATCAGCGAGAGCAGCGACGTGCCGCCCGAACTCACGAACGGCAGTGTCAACCCGGTAACAGGCAGCATTTGCAGGTTCATGCCGATCGACACGAACGTCTGAAAGAAGATGATCGCAGAGACGCCATAACAGATCATCGCGCCCAGCGGGTCGGCGGCGAGCCGTGCGCCGCGCATGATGCGCAGGATCACGACGCCGATCAGCCCCATCACGATCATGCCGCCGACGAACCCGAATTCCTCGGCGATCACGCTGAAGATGAAGTCGGTGTGCCGCACGCGCAAGAAGCGCAGGCGGTTTTGCCCGCTGGGGGCCGCATAGCCCTTGCCTAGCAGCCCGCCCGACCCGATTGAGATGATCGCCTGACGGATGTTGTAGAACGCCTGCGGGTCGCCTTCCGGGTTGAGAAACGTCGTAATGCGGCTCTGCTGGTACGGGCGCATCTGCGAGTACACCAGCGGCGCGGCGATAAGCAGCACCAGCGTGAAAATCACGATATGCCGTATCTTCAAACCGGCGCCCCACACCAGCGCGAACCAGATCACCGCGAACACGATGGTTGTGCCGAGGTTGGGTTGGATAAACACCAAACCCGCCGGTATCGCAAGGTGCAGCAGCGAGCCGCCCAACACGCGCAGATCGCCGATGCGGGTGTAGCGCTTCGACAGATACGTGCCCAGCGTGATGATGATGAAGATCTTGCCGATCTCGCTGGGCTGAATGCGGATTCCGAAGTTGATCCACCGCTGCGCGCCTGCATCGCCGACAACGCCGAGCGCCAACACCAGCACCAGCAGCACAACCATCGTCAAGTACAGCCACAGCGATAGGCCGCCCAGCGTGCGATAATCGACCGACGCTAGAAACACCATGACGCCGAGGCCGATCACGGCATACAGCACTTGGTCGGACACACGCGTGCGCAGTTCGTCGTCGATGGCGTCGAACGTGGCGCTGCGAATCATGAACAGCCCGATGACGATCAGCAGGCCGACCGCAGCGAGCAGCACATAATCGAAATTTCGCCAAAGGCTTTGGGAGCGCATCACCGTCACCCGAACATCCGGACGGATGGGGGCATTATAGGTCGGCGGCGCCTAAGATAACACCCTTGCAACCCTGCGCTTGCGCACCGCCTTACGCGTCGAGATCGTCGTCGTCGTTGTCTTCCAGCGCCCCACGCGGGGTGCTCAGAGTCTTTGCGAACGGCACTTCGGCGATGAGCAGGTTGATGTCCCCCTCACTGGGCTTGAGCGCGATGTCAATCGACTCTCCGGCGACCTGCACATACTTGGAGATCACCTGCAAGATCTCCTCCTTCATCGCCGTCATCAAGTCCGGGGGAAGGTTAATCCGGTCGTGGACGAGGACGAACTGGAGGCGCCGCTTTGCCGCTTGTGCACTGGACTCTTCTTTGCTGCGCCCAAACAGGCGTCCTAGAAAGTTCGACATGACCGGCTCTCCCTGTCCACCCCGACCCTGTTACCGACCACCGAACAGCCGGCCCAAGCGCCCTAACAGCCCGCTTTGCGCATCAAGCTGCAAGAAAGGTACGTCCTCGCCGCACAACCGGCGCGCGATATTGCGAAATGCCTGACCGGAACGCGAGTTGTCTTGAAGCGTTACCGGGGTTCCGCTGTTCGACGCCGACACTACCGCTTCGTCGTCGGGCACAATGCCGATCAGCTTGACCGCCAGAATGTCGGTCACGTCGTCCGCCGAAAGCATATCGCCCTTGCGCACCAAGTCCATCTTAACCCGATTCAGAATCAGCCGCGCCGGGCCTTTGTTCTCAGCCTCAATCAACCCGATCACCCGGTCGGCATCACGCACAGCGGATACTTCGGGGTTCGTCACGATCAGGATGTCGTCGGCCGGCGCCATGGCATTACGGAAACCGCGTTCGATGCCGGCCGGACTATCGATCAGGATGAAGTCGAACTCCTTGCGCAAGTCGTTGCACAACTGCACCATGTCCGCCGGACTCACGGCGCTCTTGTCGCGCGTCTGCGCCGCCGGGATCAAGTACAAGTCGGGGAACTGCTTGTGCTTAATCATGGCCTGCTTGACCTTCGCGCGGCCCTCGACCACATCGACGAGGTCGTACACGATCCGGTTTTCGAGGCCCATCACAATATCGAGGTTGCGCAAACCGATGTCCGCGTCAATCACCACGACTCGCTTGTCCAGCCGGGCAAGCGCGAGGCCAAGATTAGCGGTTGTGGTCGTTTTCCCGACGCCGCCCTTTCCCGACGTGACAGTGACAACCCTGCCCCCCATGCGCTGCTAATCCTTTCGTGCCGTGCGCTGCCACGGCTCCACCACGATGAAATCCCCTTCGATGCGCGCCATCTCTGGCCGCGTGCGCCGCCAGCGCCCTTTGTCTTGCGGCGCGATGCTGTAGCGGTCAGCGATGCGAAGCTGCGTCGGCGCCATTTCGAGCGCGCATACACGGGCGGTCACGTCCCCGATTGCGCCGGCATGAACCGTGCCGCGCAGCACCCCCCAGATCACGATGTCGCCCGCCGCGATAATCTCCGCGCCGGCGTTGACATCACCCAGTACCACGACATGCCCATCGCTGCGAACCGACCGTCCCGAACGAAGCGTGCGCGGCACGAGCAGCCCCACCACCGTGTCTTCGTTGGGGTCGAAGGGCTGCGTCCGGTAACGCTGGGTCGCGCCCATGTCGTCCGATTCCGGCGCGACCGACGCGGGGCCGGTGCGCAGATCCAGCGATTCGGCCGCGTCGGTCGTAGTCGGGCTGTCCGACATGATCTTCGACAGCGCGAGCTTACGATTATCGAGCGCCGCCTTCAAGGACGACAAACCGTGGCGTGTCACGGGCCGCGAGCCGAGGTTGATCGTCAGTTTCGCGCCGGCGAAGAACGCCGCCTGCTTGTCGAGTTTCTCCACCAGTTCACCGACCGCGGACATCCACTCGCTGTTCTCGTCGATGAGAATCAGCAAGCCGTCGCGCACGCCTTTGATATCGATTTTCGCGTCGGTCATTCCGTGCTTCCGCTTGCGGAGGAGCTTTGACAATAACCGACCAGTATAACGTAACTCTACCGGTTATGCAGGCGGCTGTATGGTGTGTTCAGCGAGCATGAGTTCAAGCGTTCACGGCCATGACTCCTGTCATGCTGTGTCATGCGAGTTCTATCGTATACTAGTTGCAACATGGATGTGCTTCGCGCTATTTTCTCGTAAACGAGTTTTTGGCAAGCGAGGTCAATGATGTTATTGCGTCGCGCCAACAAACCCGCGGCAAGGCCGCACCTCGACCTTGTGATCGATCAAGACCTCTGTTATTCGTGCGGCGCGTGCGTCGCCGTCTGCCCACCAGACGCACTGTTCCTGCGCGATATCCGCCTCACCGTCGACCAAGCGACCTGCACTGACTGCAACCGCTGCGTGGCGATGTGTCCCGTGCACGCGCTGTCGCTGATCCCCCACGAGGGCCGGATTGCGTCGTGAACGCGAGCTATGACGTCGTGGTGGTTGGCGCAGGCCCCGCCGGATCGGCAGCGGCGATTCGCGCGTCAGAGGCGGGCCTGCGGACTCTGCTGGTCGAAAAGCGGCAGGAGATCGGCGTGCCGGTGCGCTGCGGTGAAGCTACCGATACGCAAACGCCGCTGCGGTTCATGCCGTTCGATGCGCGGTGGCTCTGCAATCCCATTGAGAAGTACGCCGTCCACAATGCACAGGGCGAATGCGTCGTTGTCCCCCCCAGCGCCGAGACGATGATCGTCGACCGCCGTGTGTTCGATCAGGCGCTGGCGAATCACGCGTCGCGCGTCGGCGCTGACGTGCAGGCCAGCACGACCGCCACCTCTCTGCTGCACACCGATGGCCGTGTGAGCGGTGTCCGGCTCAAGCAGTTCGGGCGCGAACGCAATGTGCACGCCAAGCTCGTCATCGCGGCGGACGGCACGGAGTCTCAGGTCGCGCGCTGGGCGGGGCTAAAGACTATCCCGCCGATGAGCGACTATTACACCGGCATTCAGTTTCTGCTGGGGGACATGCGCGGCAGGATGAACCCGCGCTATTGTGAGTATCACATCGGCATGGAATCAATCGCGCCGGCGGGATACGCGTGGGTGTTCCCCAAGTCCGAGGACACCGCCAACGTCGGCCTCGTCGTCGCCGCAGACAGAGCCTATCCCGTCAGCGCGCGCGAGTGGCTTGAACTGTTTGTCGCGCAGCGGTACCCCGGCAGCAGCATTCTGAGCGTCATGGCCGGCGGAATCCCGATCACCGGCGCGATCAAGCGCATGGTCACGGACGGCCTGATGGTCGTTGGGGACGCCGCGCATCAAGCCGATCCAATGCTGGCCGGCGGAATCGGCTTAGGCATGATGGGCGCGGAGATGGCGATCGCGGTGGCGGTCGAGGCGATTCAAAGCGGAGACGTCAGCGCGAAACGGCTTCAGTCCTACGAACAGTTGTGGCGCGCCGAGTTCGGCCAGATGCATGCGGCCCTCTACAGCATCCGTAAGATCATCACACGGATGCCTGAGGCGCAGTTCGATTCGCTCATCCGAACAGCGGCGAGCCTCCCCCTAGAGACGATGAGTCAGGCTGAGATCATCCTCGCCCTGCTGCGGCATCACCCCGGCCTGCTGCTGGAAGCCCGAACCCTCATCACCACCGGCCTCGTCCTCAAGTAGACGCGCGCTAACTCCCGGCTTCAGGCGTTGGATCCAACCCACGGAACCCCTGCGGATAACCGGGCACAGGCAGGGTCGCGTTCGGGTCGAGTGTAGGCGTGGCCGTCGCGGTCGGCGTGATAGTCGTCACCGGCGCAGCGGTCGGCGGCGCCAGCGCCAGCGTGAACGTATGTTTGGCCGACATCGACACGCCGCCTTGCAAATCGCGCGACTTGACTTTGACCCAATACGAGCCATCGGCCAGCGGCGTGGGAAGCTGCGCGGTACATGCCGCCGTACACTGCGCCTGACTGAACGTGAGCTTGACCTTTTCCTTCGTCACGGTGTTCTTGATGGTGACGACATAATCCGATGCCGTCGGCCGCGATGTCCACGTGAACTGCGGCTGGACGGAGAGCGCCTGCCCTTCTTCCGGCAGCAGGATATCGACCGGGCCGGGCAAGTCCGGAATAAACGAGCGCGTCACCGAGAAGGTCGTCCCGTACGCATTCGTCGCACGCACATTCCAATACACGCGGACGCCGTCCCGCATCTGTAGGCCGAAGGCCGCCGTATCGACAACGCACGTATCGTTCGCGCAGGCCGACGTGTGCGACTTTGGCGCGTTCCCGGACGCCAGCACGCCACCCAACGCATCGCTCATCACCAAACTGGTCGACTTCGCTAGTCCGCTGGGGTGATACGAAAGCTCGATCGACGTGTCGGTGACGACCACCCCGTCCGGCGGGCCGATCAGCTGCGGCGGTTCGGGCGGAATCGGCAGGCGGGCGCGGTCGCTGCCGAGGATTTGATAGTCCAGCTTATGCACCTTCGAGATGCCGGTCGGCCCGTCGTACAGCATCGAGGTCATGTTCTTGCCGGAGACGATCTTCAACACGCCGTTCTTGCGGTTGACGTGCCAGATGTCCGGCGTGCCGTCGCGGTTGTAGTCGGTGACGATCCAGCTAAACCGGTGGATATCCGAGCGCTGTGGGGACAACGGCAGCACATCCTGCTCAAGCACGTTCTGGAAGTTGTTGCCCTCCAGAATCGTGACACGGGTCTTGCCGTCGGCGCGGGCGTGCGGCTCGATCACCCACAGGTCGGCTTTGCCGTCACGGTCGTAATCGGCCAGCGCGAAGCTGACGTCGGTGTAATCGCTCGGAGCTTCGATGCTCGCCGTGCGGTCACCGATCATCGCCATCGGATCGAGGCCGTTGACGACGCGCACGCGCACGGTATCGGCCGCGTAGTCCGGAATAATCGCGTACAGGTCGAGGTTGCCGTCGCGGTCGTAGTCAGCCACGGCAAAGCGAACCTCATCGCCGAGATAACCGAACGCCGTCGGGGAGTCTTCAATCAGATACTGCGGGTCGGCGCCGCTGAGGATGCGCAGCGCGGTCGCTCCGCTGCTGTCCAAGCGCCGGTGAACGACCCAGAGGTCAGGCGTGCCGTCGCCGTCGTGATCGCCTGCGGCGAACGCCGTGTTGAGCGACTCCGGCTGTGGCGGCAGGCTGCTGCGCGGCACGGACAGCGCCGAAGTCGGCCCACTGCCGTCGTACACCGTGAGAATCACCGGGCCTCCGTCATCCGGCCGCAGATCGACCACCCACAGGTCGGCCCGCGTGTCGCGGTTCCAGTCGTAGCGCAGGTCGGAGATGACCGGCAGCACACCTTCGCCATGTAGGACGGCGGCATACGGCGTGCAGACCTCGTAGCCGTCCGAAATCCGGCGCATACAGCCGCTGTAAGTATGATCGCCGTCACGCACGACCCACCCCGAAAGCTCGGTTCCGCCGATGTCGAGCCGGCTGTCGTAATAGCGCAGCGAGAAATGGACGTGCGGGCCGGTCGTGTAGCCGCCGCACCCCACCCCCATGCCCTCGTTGGCAAGCGGATCGCCGCGCAGGACGTTCTGGCCGTTCTGCACGCGCTCGTTGACGACGTGGTAATAGCCAGTGCGATAGCCGCCGGCATGATCGACGCGGATGAAGTTCGGGCAGTCCGAGCTGCGCCATACGACACCGCTTTCCGCCGCGCGCACCAGCCCGACGCCGGGCCCCCACGCGAAATCGAGCGCGCTCCACGGCCGCGCCGACCCGACACCGCTGTCCGGATGCGGGCCGCCGGTCATCGTCCATGTTTGGCCGGGTTCCCACGGCAGCGCGAAATACAAGCCCGGCGCCGCCGCTTCCCCACGGGCCACCTGCGCCGCTTCGATCAACAGATCGCGCGCGCCCTGCGGTATCAATCCACTGGGGATCTGCTCGATATAACTGTAAAACGCCGGCGTGTATTCGATGGCCGCGTCGATCTGGCCGGTCGACTCGTCGCGGCGCGTGATGAACAGCTTGAGATCCGGCTCGGCGTGAATCCCCTCCGGCGCACGCGTCACCAACAGACCGAACGACCACGGGCCGCTGACCACGACATCGCTGACGAGCGGCTCGGTTACGGGAAAAGCCGGATCGACCGTTTGCGCGGCGAACACGGCGGCTTCGGCCTTTACCGCCTCTGAAATCTCGGCGATCTCCCGGTTATGCTGTACGGCCGGCAGGCCGATCAGCAGGCCGGCGGCCGCAGCAGCGATGAGACCCACCGCAGCAATCGTTAAGCCCATCCGGCGGCGTTGGCGCATGGTTTATGTTCCTCTCGCCGGTCGCGCACGGCTTCCGGCTGTACACTAACAACGCTCTCCCACTAGTATAATGTGCGACGGCCAGACCACCATGAACGACGCTGGCCGAACATAACAGTTTCGTTATTTACGCGCCAGCGCACACGGAGGATCAACGATGGAACCCACGCAGATCATGCGCATTTTGCTGCGGCGCTGGTGGCTGGTGCTTCTTCCGGTCATTGTCGCCGGTGTGTTCGTCGTGCCTGATCTTCTGGCGCGGCCCTCTGGCAGCACGGGCTTCAACGTCACGATCCGCTATACCGCCGCGCAGGTCTTAGAGGCGATCCCGCAGCGCGATGGCGATTATCAGGACGTGTGGCTGGCCTCGGAGCTGACCGTCAACGCGTTCACCGACTGGATCGGCGGCAGCCGGTTCTTGGCGGCCGTCCGCGACGCGCTCGCCGCGCAGGGCGCAACCTTCCCGACCGATGGCTTGGGCTTTGGCGCTGACGCCGAAAAGAGCGTCGGCCGCATCGATATCGGCTGGCACGACCCGGATGAGCTGACGGCGATCACAACCGCCGTCGTCAACGTGCTGACCGGGCAGAACGGCGCGGTGTTCCCGCAGTTGGGCGGCGTCAACGCGCAGGTTCAACTGCTCGATACCCCGCAGGTCGTGCCTGCCCCGCCGCCGCTCACCAGCCGGATCGGGCCGGTGCTGCGCCTGTTCGTCGCTTTGGCCGGCGGCGTGCTGCTTGCGATTGCGTTCGATTCGCTCGATCCGGTCATCCGCCGGCGCGATCAGATCAACCGCCAGATGCTGCGCGTGTTGGGAACCGTGCCGCGTCAGAGTTAGGCCGGGCCGTCATCGTACTGGCTCGCCGCGCGGGCCGACTGTCGCGTGAAATACAGCGCCGCGATGATCGTGACAATAGCGAGCACCGCGCCAAGCGGCACGCCGTAGACGACCGCCAGCAGCGGATCGGCGTTGTTGTTGGTCGCCAGCACGAGGCTCATGGCGATGGCACACAGCGCCGTGCCGACCGCGGCGACGCGCCACGGTGGCCCCCACTGCCGGCGGATGCCGAGGTAGCAGTAAACCATCGCGACGGCCAAACCTGCGAAGAACAGAAGTGACGGTGTGCTCATGGGCTGCGCGGAGCCTTTCCAAACAGACGTTGAGGGCGCCAATGCACCCATTATAGAGGCTTGTGGCAATCCCCTGCGTAAAGCTCGCCTTTCCCATTGACACACTCCGGCGGTGATCGTACAATGCGCGGACGCTGTCGAGGCTTGAACCCGTCGTAACGGTCATGCTATACTTTCGAGCGAAGGCCGCCGTAGCTCA
>JAANMX010000137.1_pt1 | contig 89515 bp, 72 predicted proteins | sample 7279681 | NCBI WGS metagenome assembly JAANMX01 (sample SAMN14094542, study PRJNA606508) | bioreactor metagenome | isolation source: A lab-scale SPAN reactor treating ammonium-rich wastewater day 351 | place: Ireland: Galway | collected 2018-01-01
CAATAGCGATCAGCGTCTCGATTGGACGTTTCTGCTTGTACCGACCCCATGGAGACACATGCGGTCAGTGCCTCGACAGGGATCCTTCGTCCCGACATGAAGGAAGGTGAAAGCAAGAAAGTAGCCTTTTGTCATTCTGAGGAGTCCCGGCTTGCCGGGACCACGAAAAATCCCTTGGATGGCACAAAGGTTTTTTGAACTGATACGTGGATAATGAAACTGCTACTCTGCCAGGGGATTCTTCAACCGTCCGCACGCGGACGGTTGAAGAATGACAAAAACTACCGTCGCGGTCCGGAGCCGCCGGCCGAAGCCGTGGTCGTATTGTTCTCTTCCGGAACGGCATCCGAAGGCGGGACAATGTCGGGTGTGGTGGTAGGAATAAATGCTCCCGCCATTTGTATGGATTCATCAATGCTTGACGCGAGTCCAGTGCGCAACCCTTCCAGCTGGGACCCGATGCTCGGATCGATTTGCAGAATGGCGTTCAGAATAATGTTCCGCTCTTCAATGAGACCCGCGCGTTCCATAACGCGCGCAATCTGCAGATACAGCTGCACGCTCCCGCCGCCGAGTTTGGGAAGAGCCGCCAAAACAGCTTTAAGCGTTTCCACGTCATTGTGCAGGGCAGCCGCCTGTGCAAGCAGGAAAGCATCATTCACTACCTGCAACTGATACGGCGATTTCGCATCCACGGCATTTAAGATGGCCTGCGATCCGGCATCTTCATTGCCGCGATCGAACCAGTCCGTGAGCCCCACATACCACCAGCTCTCCCCCACATCGCGGTTAAAATCAAGCGCGGTTTTAAGCGTGTCATAGGCCTGATCTTTCTGGCCTGCTGAAGAATACAAACGCGCAAGGCCGAAATACAGCTGTTGGCGTTTAGGAGACGTGTCGATGGCGCGCTTGTACATTTGCTCCGAAAGAATGGCGGTTTGCATGCGCTCTTCTTCCGGAAGCAGAGGGATCATTTCCTGAAGGAATCGCGCATAAATAAATAATGGGTGCGTATTGCGCGGGTGGTCTTTCAAATGCGCCTCCGAAATCCGCTTTACGTGATCGAACATTTCGGGCCATTTGGGATAATTGGCCAGAGCGCCGCTGCGGGCAAGGTCAATCATGTCGCGGGACAGCAGGAATGTTTGCTCGTCCACATAGGGCGTGGGGATGGTTCCCGCCTGCTTCAATAACTGCCATCCCTCATCAATGCGCCCCACGGACAACAGCTGATTGCCGCGTATGGAAAGCGTGGATGCCTTGAACGGCAATACCGAATACCGCCACACCACAAAAAGCATGGCGATTTGAAGCGCGGCGAACAGCATCCACGGAGCCGTGCGCGTTTTCGGCTTTGCGGCCGCGGCTTTTGCCGCCTCGCTCTCTTCTTTTTCTCCGATGAATGCCGGCTGTGTTGCCGCGATGGTAAGCGCAAACATCAAATAGCTCATGGAAAATGCCGCGGGATGGTCGAACACGAACAGATTTTGAAGGAAATAGCCGACAGGCAAAGCCGTAAGAATTGCCGCGATGGGCAGGTCAATCCAGCCGCGCCTCCATGCCTTCCATACCAAAATGAACAGCGTAAGAAAAATGGCGGCGAACGTGACAATACCGAAGAGCCCTGTCATGGAAATAACGTCCATCACGGTATTGTGCGCGCGGTCGAACCAGGTTTCATAATAGCCGAATTCGAGCGAACGCGGATTGTATTTGAGATTGAAAAGAATGTGGAAGGCATCAAAGCCCCATCCGGTAAGCGGACGCTCCAGAAAGCCTTCCCACGCAATACGCCAGGCGATAAATCGCGTTTCCGTGGCGGCCTGCAAATTCAACAGGCGCGGCAAAAACGGAATGCTCTGCACGAATGCCGTTGCACGGAAGAGGAATGCCACCACATACAGACCGAAGAATGCCCCGGCGCCTCCCAACACGGCCAGCTTCACCTTTTTCTGCTTCGTAAACACGGCATAGTACAGAGCGAACACGGCTACGAAGGCGGCGAGCCCGATGAGCGCCCCGCGCGACTGGGCGGCAAAAAATGCCGCAAGATCGATGCAGGCCGCCACGATAAACCAAAAACGCGCGAGCTTGTCCTTTGTTTTCAAAAAGAGCAGGGCAATAAAGGCGAGACTGAAAATTTGATACGCCCCCATGTAAATGGGGTTATCGAGCAGTCCTCCCACGCGATCCCCTGCCTGGAACTGAAGCAGCCGTGGAAACGGCTTTTGCAAAAGCGCGATCACGGCCATGAATACGGACAGGGCAACCTGATAATTCAGGAGCCGATACCACTGCTTCCATGACTTTAAGACGCCGATGGTCATGGTGAGCCAGGCGAACAAATGCAAAAGCGTAAACAAGCCGTTCATGCGCTCCTGATTCCCCCACCAGGAACGGATAGGATCAACCGAAAAAGCCGTGGAAAGCGACAGGGCAACGAAATACGCGATAATCGCCCAATAGAGCATTGACTTCGGCGGACGATAGGCCGGATCCATCCAAGCGAGCGCCACATATGCCGGAAAGGTAAGGCCGATAAGAACCTGTAAAAACACCAGCTTGGAAAAAACAAAGGGGAAAATCACCACCGGTAAAAACATTACCGGCATGAGCAACCCCCCGTATATCCCTACGTATGTCAGGAACTTAAAAATTTTCAAAGCAGTGTCTCGATTCATAAGAATGGGAAGAGGATAGCAGGCAAGGACAGAAAATAGCAATTGGTAAATGGCAGCCGATTGATAGTTGTTGGTTATTGGTTGCTGGTTTTTTTCTATCGGGTTTTACACAGGAACGCTTCTCATTCTCCAAACCAACAACCAATAACGAATAACCAATAACCACCAGCCTCCCCATAGCAAACCCCCCGGAAAAACCCGGGGGGCTGCTTGTACGCGAGACGCGCTCGCAAGCGTTTTCTAGAGGCCTAGGCCGTAGCCCGAGCCGGAAGATTACGACTTGCTGAGGGATTGCGTCTGCGTCAGGTCTTCGACGAGCACGTCGTCCGTCCAGTCGCGAGAGCCGCCAGCCGTGCCAGAGGCGAAGCTGTGCGGAACATCGACGTTATCGGACCACACGAAGCTGCCGTCGGCATTCGAGGTGTTGTCCGGTGACACTGCGGTGTCAATACCGAGCGAGCCTACGTAGCCGGAGACGCCGCCGTCATCGGTGAGATACCCGGTAACGGTGCCTGTCGTGTTTCGCTTGAACTGCGTAGCGATCGAGTCGCCGGCAGAAGCGCCGTTCGGTGTGGCACGCAAGGTGTACACCGTGCCGGAGCCGGAAACGGATTCTTCGTTTACCAAGCGGACAACAACGGTATTGCCCTGCAGGTTATTGGAACCTGTCAGGTCCGTACCGGTTGCGCCGGTAATGAAGACTTCGCGGGATCCCGGGGTAACCGAGAGCATCTGCGAGCCCTTGTAGAGCCTGAAGTTGTTCAGGGTCTGCGTGCCCGAGAAGCTTACCGTGAAGATAATCTGTTTCCATGCCACGGAGCCGCCATTGGCGTCAGGCGTCACCTGGAACTTGTAGAGTTCCGTGTCGGCGCCGTTCGTAATGGTGGTGCTGCCAACAGCGAGCTTGGTTACGGTCGGCTTGGTCTTGCGGAGCACCATGGTGTTTCCGACAAGGCCGTTCTTGGCGCCGTCATACAGACGTTCGCCGGATGCCAAACCGGTTGCCCGGATGTTGATCTTCGCGGCATAGTTTGCGTCCCATTCGCCCGTCTGCGTATTCGTTGCAACGCCCAGACTCGGCGTGTCGCCGGAGCGCGGGGAGTTGGCGGTTGCAGATGAGGTGGACGAGAGGCTGGAGATCTGACCCCAGAGTTCGAAGTTCACGGAACCGTCTTTCGGAACCGTAATCTTGTTCTGGCTCATGTCAACGTCCTTCGTACCGGTTGCGCCGGCCGAGAGGATGTCCTGACGATTGGTCACATCGCCGCCCACAGCCACGGCAATCATCGAGAAGTCGCCGTTCTTGCCGCCGTCATTCGGGTGAATCACCTGAACGCGGTCGAGTTCGGCGCTTTCGTACTGTGCCGTTGCCTTATAGCGGGAGAAGACCTTCCAGGTGGAGCCTCCGGCAACGAGGATGGTCGTCTGCGGATGGCTGTCCTGCTGGTAGGTAATCGTACCGCTGTTGCGGACGCTCTGAATCACGGTCTGTCCGGCGGCCGACGCGTTCGCGACGAGTCCGGCGGAGAGCGTGGCATTCACCGTGTTGGCGTCGCCGTCCTGGGCCGTAATATCCGCGGCTGCGGCAATGCCGATGGCAAAGTCGTCCGTGGACGTGGTGGTGGAAACCGTGGAGGCGAGCGTGGCCTTGACGGTCAGCTGCTTGGTGGTTCCCTTCGGGATCAGGAGGTTAATGCCGGTGAATGTGGCGTCGCCCGTGGTGGTGTTCGGCGCCTTGGCGGTGCCGAGCTGCGTTGTTCCGTCGAAGAGCTTGAGGGACGTCACGAGCTGGCCGAACTTGGCCGCCGTGTAGCCCGGCACGAATGCCGTCTGAGCCATACCACTCACCTTCATGGAGGTTATGGTTACGTCGCTCTGCTGACCCGCGGAAAGCGTAATGCCCACCGCGTCAACGTCAGCCTGCTTCTTCACAATGGTGGTTCCAACCGGGTTGGTCGCAAGCGCGGCCGAAAGGCTCGAAGCCTTTACGGTGAGCGGATTGCCGACGATGTTGGAATTCGGAACGATCTGCGAGGTCGCGAGGAATTCACCCGTGTCCACCACGCGCACATCGGACGAGCCGAAGGCGTTCATCGTGAGGGTGTAGGTGTTATTGCCGTCGCCGAAGAGTTCGTTCGCGCCATCTTCCGAATTGGAGATGTCAGCCACGAGCTCAAGATCGCGGACCTGGTTTGCGTTCAGGTTCCAGCTGTCCGTGAACGTGAAGGCGCCCGTGGTTGCGGCGCTGTTCGCCACGCCCGAAGGCATATTGATCGGACCCATGACCGTGACACCCGTGTTGATGTCGCGAAGACGGAAGTTGCGGAAGTATTCGGTACCTGCCGAACCCTTCACAACTCCGCCGCCGCCGGCCGTGAGCACGATGTTCAGTTTACGGATTTCGAGCGCACTGTCCGCTGCGGTCAGCGTGACATTGAACAACGGAACGCCGAGCGTGCCCTTGGCCACGTTCTGCGTGGTGGGGCCGTTGAAGGTCACCGTAAGGGTTCCGCCCTCGGTGGTCACTTCAACGTAATTCGTACCGGTTCCGTCGAAGTTGGAGTTGCCTGCCGTACAACCCGTCACCGTATTGTTGATACATACGAATGCGCCGGCATTATAGACCTTGTCTATGGCCGTAACGTCCGTGGTGTATTCAACGTAGGTGCGGATGGTGCGACCTGCGCGTCCGCCTACATCAGCCGTGAGGCTGAACACCTTGGTTGTCCCGTTCGTAATAACGAAGGCGGGATTGAAAACCAGGGTAATGAGGTTGTCGCTGGATACCGCGCCGCCCGTTGCAACGAGCGTGCTGCCCTGCCAGAGCTTGAAGTTGCTCAAGTCAGAGTTGTTTACCGAACCGGCCTGGTACACGTTGATCTGGCGAATTTCGACATCATTGGTGTTGGCCGTAATGCGGAAGTTCGAGATTTCCTTGTCCTTGGCGCCGATGGTCGGATTTGACGGCGTAACGCCCTTTTCGACGTCTACGCGGGCCGCGGAAGCGGCACCGACCGTGAACGAGTTACCGGTAATCGGGAAGTTCCCGGTGACCGTGCCCGTTCCTTCGATAACGACGCTTGCGGCGTCAGCGAGCTGCATGGCGTGGACGCCGCCTTCAGAACCGGAGGCGACGCTGAAGTCGAGGTATACATACACCGCAACGGTGCTGTTTGCCGGGACATCAATGCCAAGCGAGCTGAATTCCACTTCGTGTGTGGTGGAATTGATGGTGCGTCCCGTGGTGAGACGAACCTTGTTCTGGTCGTAGACGTACGCATTGGCGATATCGCTCGCGTTTCCTACGCCCACGCGCTTAAAGCGCAAACCGTTCACGCGCGCCGCCGCATTGCCGGCCGTCAAGTTAACCTTGACAACGGCATTGGAGGAGGAGTTGCGCGGAACTGTGACGCCGGCCGGCGTGTCAGACGCCAGCGTAACGGTCACGCCGCCGGTTACCGACGGAGTCGCCGAGGGGCAGCCGACGTCCGAGAGTTCGGCAATCTTGCCCGTAATCGGGGAACCGGTCGTGTAATCGATGGTGGTTGTCATGCCCCACGTTGCGGGGTTAAGCATGTTGTCGGCTGCCGCGGTGCCCTGAAGCTCGCGCTTCTGGCCGTTCCAGACCACGTACCACATGCTCGGATTGGACGCGTAGTTTACTACGGTCCCGTCCGGGTGGACGGCGCTGGAAATCGGAGAACCGACTTCATAGTCGACGAAGAATGCGTCTGGAACGTCAACGACGCGCTGTGCCCAGTTGGCTCCGTAGAGCTGCTGCGCAAGCGTTTCGCTTTGAATCCAGTGGAGCATCCCGCAATTGCTGGAGATGGCATAGACCTTCGGGTCTGTCGTGATCTTCACCAGGCTGGTGCCCGGGCGGATCGTGACATTTCCGCCAATCATGATGGCGGCGAGTTCTGCATCCGTAATGGTCACCACGGACGAGAAATCGTTATACCACGAGAAATAGGTCTTTTCGTTCGGGAATACGTAACGCTTCCCGTCAGCGGCATAGTAATACACCGCCGGGCCGGAGGCCTTAATAAGGTCGCCGGGGGAAAGGGTTGCGGCTTGCGCAACTCCCGGGAAGAGCAACGCTCCACCCATGGACCAGAGGACGGTCGTAAAGGTGACGAACGTTGAGAATGCTTTCTTGATGGAATGCATGTTGTTGAATGATGTTGGAGTTGATGCTGCCGATCCGTAGGAATCGGCGCATCGGATGGTGAATAGTACCCATCCGTTTCCCGGCATAGCCGGGATCGACCTTTGAAACGAAATGGCCTGGCGAGGATGCTTGAGAAATGCGAGCGGGCGTTTACAAGGACGGAAACCCGCATCCGGGTGACGATCCTCCCCCCGCCCGGTTGGACGCCTCTGTCGAAATCGAGAGGGGCGCCCAATGAGGCGGGGTATGCCTAGAATGATCGGGAGGGATAAAGAGAAAGCGTGGAAGGGAAAGGATGTTCGTGAATGAATGATGGTTATTGGCCGCCCGATGCGGATGATGCGTCCTGCGTTTCCTGCGAGGAAGATGCGGAGACGTCTGCGTTCCCCGTCACGGACGTTGATGTGGAGATCGCGGCAGCGTTGGTGATCCCCGCCATACCCGAATCGCCCGAGATCTGCTGAATGCCCTCCATTTGTTTTTGCGCGAGGAAGGACTGGAGACTCGCCTCCTTTATTTTCTGAATGGCCTCGGCGGACTTTCCATCCAACAGGAGCTGCTGCGCTTCAAAGAGCATGGCTTCGACGTTTTTAGCGAGCGCGATGGCGGACGTTGAGGTAACGGACATGGTCGACGAGGCGGTGGACGCTTCCGACTGCGCGGCCAGCTCCATGGTGTTCGCGGCAACGTTCTTTGCAACCTCCGCATGCGCCGCAAGCGATGCCTCGAGACCCTCATCTGTTACGCCGCCTTCATCGGAACCCTGCACGTCCACAAGCGCCTGAAGCGCCTGAATGCCAATATCCGCCGCGCTCGCCTGCGCATCGGAAACGGTAAGCTGAACGTCTCCGCCCAATTCTTTTTTCGTTTCCGTGAGCGTTTTGACGACCTGTACCGTTTCTTTTTCAACCACCTTCACGGCGTCCGCGAGTTCTTTCGTGGTGCCGGACGTTTTTGCATTCTCCAGCTGCTGTTTGAGCGTATTCAAATCCTGTTTCAAAATTTCCGCGGCCTTTGCCGCGCGCTCGTCTTTTTTGCTGACCGGCGTTGTAGCAATGGTCCGAAGTTCCTCAACGCGGCGCTTGGTGAATTCTACCTTCAACTTCATGCGCGCGGACTGCTCGGTGGTGAGCGCAAGCCGCGCCTGTTCCGTAACGAGTTTGAGCGCATATAAGGAATCGCCGGGCAGGGAACGTTCCGCCGCGCTTACGGACACGAGCGATCCGCCCAAAAGCGCGGCGAGAATGGCGGTAAACGACAATACTGGACCGCGGATGATTTTGAGCATGCGCGAACCTGTTTGCGCCAGAATGCGATTTTTCGCCGCGACGTCTGCGGAGGGAATGCTGTTCCGCACCTGCATGAGCAGCGTTTCCCTGTTCGCGCGAACCCACGCGGAATCAGGTTTGATTCCGCGTTCGTGGTCCCGGAGGGACTTCATGACGCAATAGAGATCTGGCTGGCCCATGATTTTATGATGCATTAAGCTGATCGAGCGCCTTTTTTGCCCGGTGATAAAGAACGCGCGCATGCCCAGGCGTCTTTTCCATAATCTCCGCAATCACGGAGAACGGAAGCCCGTCAATAAGTCGAAGGCTCAACACGTCGCGATATTCATCTTTTAAGCGCTCCAGTTTCCCCATGAGCAGGGCGAGTTCCGCCCGAGCTTCGAGGAGTTCGCGGCCCCGCCCGCTATCCGATACGGCCTCTATTTCAGAAGACGTGTCTTCGAAGCGAAACGTTACAGCAAGCGACCTGTCGGGCCAGCCTGACCGCTCGCGATACCAATCCGCAATGGCATTGCGCGCGATCTTATATAAAAGCGCGCGGATTTCCCTCACATCCCGATGCTCCTGAAGAAAATTCCAGCACTTTAAAAACACCTCGGAGGTAATGTCTTCCGAGTCCTGCTTTGACGGCAATTTGAGATATACAAAACGATAAATCGCCTGAACATACCGATCATACAGGCGTGCGAACGCCTCGGGATCCTGCTGTTCACGAATCCGAAACAGGAGATAGCGGTCGAGAAGACCCGACATGTGTGATAACCGATGCCTCTGCCTGGCGCCAGATTCATCGGAGTCTGCGGGTGAGGCTACAGGAGGGGCCGATTTCTGACAAGCATGAAATGAGGGTAAAAAATCGCCCTTTCAAGAATCTTTCTTTTGTCCAGAACAGTGTGGACAAATAGAAAGAATTCCACTATCATGTCTTTAATGGCAGAACAGCTTTCCGCGCCCCTCCGGGTCACGCTTTCCGAAGCGTCGCGTCTCTTCGGAGTCCATGAAAAAACCCTTCGCCGCGCAATCCATTCCGGGGAAATCCGATATATCGTCGTGCGCGGACGTTACCGGCTTCATTTTGATTCCCTTATGGTCTGGTCGCAGAAAAAAACGACCATACGGAATAAACGCGATTCGCGCGGCATCGGGCAATGGGTGGAACAATGGAAAATACGCAACACGCTCTATTCACCAAGACCTCCGGAATAGCATGCGCCTCAATCATGAACTCTCGCGGGATTATTGCGTATGTACAGTCGGATAACGGACAATGCAAATTCCGAACGAATGATGCGCTCATAATAATTTCGTTGCCACGGGGTGGCGCCCGGCGTGTCGCGCAAAACATTCACGCCGCGGGCGGAAGCCGATTTGATGGAACGGACAATGGAAGACAATGAACCGGGCGCCATGTCGCCGAAACGGCGTGTCGTTCGTAGGGGCGTTGTATTTCGTAGGGGCGTTGTATTTCGTAGGGGCGCAGCATGCTGCGCCCCTAAGCGGCAATGCGTCCCACCTTTTGCATGAATCCGAACAATGAAATGCACATGATCCGGCATGACGATGTACGCATCCATGCATGCATGGCGAAAATGCCGATGGATGTCCCTCAGGCAACGCCGAACGATATGACCACAATGGTTCAATTCCATGCGACCCTCCCGTATGGATCCAAACAACGGTTTTCTATTTTTCACGCACAAGGTCACAAAATAATATCCCTCACAACCGTAATCAAATGCGGGCAGGCGTATGCTGCGCCTGCGAGACGGTGCTTTCGTTGTATACGATCTCTTCATCCATAAATATTCTGTCTCATGTGTTGTTCGTGGGGTCAAATACGAAATGTACGAATAAAAATGCCCCGCCGGTTTCCCGAGCAAGGTGTGGAGATTACTTGTACAGGGGCGTAGCATGATCCGCGCCCATTTCGGAGGAACGCTGGCCTTTTGTTGAAAACGGCCCGATATCTGCCAGGGAATTGGGAGATACGGGGCCATTATCAATGGGTTATCGAAAGCTAAAAAACAAAATCAAACCCTTCAAACTTTTTTGAGTTTTTGTTTTTGAGGGTTTTTGCTTTGTAGGTACATTATACCGGCTTGATCCGAAAGAACGAAAAAGCAGGGGATGACAAAAGCTCCTTATACAAGGCCAATGTATCGTCGGCGATGACGTCCCAGTTATGACGCTCATGCACGCGTTCAGCCAAGCGCTCTCCCATGCGAAAGCGTTCATCTTCCGGAAGGTCGCAAACCGTTTCGAGCGCATGCGCCAAGTTATCCACATCCCCTGTTCGGACAATAATCGCATCCGTGCCCGTAACGCCGGTATTTTCCGGAATATCCGAAACAATGACCGGACGGCACATGGCCATGGCCTCGAGCAGTGAAATGGACATGCCTTCGGACGAAGCAATGGAAAGATGCGCGAGCGCAAATTCCTGAAGCGCGGAAAGCATGGAGCCATACTGCTCGCCAACCATGCGGACATGCGGATACGCGCGGCAGGCCGCTTCCAGTTCTTTTGCGTATTCGCCAGTAAAGGCGGAGCCGCCGACAATCACGAGCGGATACTGTGCCGCGAGATCCGGACGCTGTGTTGCCAAAATCTTATGCGCCTGAATGGCAAGATGCGCGTTCTTATGCGGAACCAATCGCGTCACCATGGCAAAATATTTGTACGGTTTCAGACCAAATACCGAAAGCAAACTCATGTCAGAACCCGCTTCAATACGGACGCCGTTCGGAATAACGCAGGGCTGGCATTCATAGGTATTCAGGCAGTACAACGCAAGGGTTTCGGAAACGGTAATGGTGCGATCCGCAAAACGGCACGTGAACGCTTCACCCATTCGAAGCATGGCGCGCGCCACAACGCCCCATTTAGCATGCGTGCGGTCCACGCAATGGAAGGTTGAAACGATTTTCGCGCGCGGATGAAGAATGCGCGCGAAAGGCGCAAGCAAAGACGGACCAACGCCATGAATATGTATGATATCCGGCCGGTCGCGACGGGCAAGGATGATTGCGGTAAACGTATGCGTAATCGCATCCAAATGCTTGGTTTTGATGCCATAACTCCAGCGCCGCAATACGCCTGCCGGCGAGGGTTCGTCGCCCACATACCATTTCCGGTCAAACGAAATCACGCGAACTCCGCGTTTTACAAGAGCCGTCGAGAGCTCCTCAACGCAACGCTCGATGCCGCCGGAGCGCGAAGGCACGCCCTTATGGCCGATCATGACAATGGTCATATTTCCTGCCCCTTTCCGAGTCCATGAACTCAGTAAAGAGAACCGATGAGAATACACAAAAAAGGCTTTTTTGTCAAGCCTCCTTGCTGTGATGGCCTATATGCTCCCTTTGCTTTTTTTGCGTCTGTACAGCGAAAAAACCGCTTTACGGAAGTATCTCGATGGTTGAGACCGCTTCATCGACAGCATCATACGGAAGACCGGTTTCGGCATCCTCTGCGACCGCACGCGTTTCCCCGAGAATAGGCATGGAGCGTCCCGCATCCTCCGGGGCGGGTGTAAGAACGATCTCAAACCCAAACAAGGCTTTGGTCAACCCAGAGCCGGCCCCGAACGCATTGAGCGTCCATACGACGCGGCCATCCTGTCCGAAAGACCACATTCCCCCATTCGGCGCCGCTACAAGCCCGGTGGCTCTTACGCGGCGGTCGAGTGTGGCCTCAATACGAACATTCCGGACATCGCCGTCAAAAGGCCCTGCCGTCCAAAACACCCAGTAGCGCGTTTCATGTCCCGCGCGCGGCGGATGCGGACCGATTCCCAGCTGATCGCCGGCGTCCGAGGTGTAGCGAATCTGCGCGTCCACGGGAAACGGCACGGTCGCGAGCCCCCGAATTCCCGGGCCCAGTTCGCGCCTCCCCGAAAGGTCTTCCCTCACGGGGAACACGAACCATTCCTGAACCGGAGTTTCGGGCGCGGAAATGGCAGGGAGGCTGATGATGGACGCACCCTGCAAAAGAGGCCAAGTCTGTACCGAGTTCTCCCATAAGGGCTGGACGACAATGAGAGCTTGTTTTGCCTGCGAGGCAGTTGCCCGAACCGTTGTTTCAATATGTGGTCGGGCGATCAAAGGTTCTTCGATGACGGGATACGGCCAAGATCCGATGCCGGATGTCCACGTTCCTCGCTCCAGTTCGCGCGAAGCGGAAAAAACGGACCATGAAAGCGTAGGTGGAGCCGCAAGCGTTCCCAAACGAAGGAAGGCGTATCTCCGTTCGCCCGGTTCGAGATCCCCGAAACGCATGCGCGGGAAGAAAACAGAACCGCCATCCTCATGCCGGAGCTCCACCGACGGGAGAACGAGATCGCTCTCGTTTGTAACCGCGACGGGAATAACCGCTCCCTCCGCCGGAACGGAATCGACGGCGAATGCGTCGGGGACCTTGGCCGTGAGGGCGCTTTTTGCCACCGCGCGCTCGCCGCCGCCGACATATTCCCGACGCTCGCCGCCTTCTTGGCTCTCAATCGTGAACCCCATGCGTACCTGGGTTCCAGGAGGATAAAACATCCGCGCAATCACGTGGGACGACGCGGTTTCGCCGGAACGAAGCGCGCCGAGATAGATGGTCCCATCCGCATTCATGGGCGGATTCGACGAAAGCACCTCCACTCCCGGCGGGAGATGCCATGTCAGACGGACGTTTTCATGGCTCGCGCCGTCCTTTGCGCGAAGGTGGATCGCCATGGGCGTTTTATGCGCGGCAATGATTTCCGGCGCGGAAAACGACGCAGACATGGTGGGAGGCGCGGCCGGCACGAGCAGGATCCATACAAAAAGGCCGGCGACCGCAAACATCATGACGATAAGGATGGCGTCGAAGGCAAATACGAATCTGGGAAGTCGGTATCGGCGGCAATATTTCGCGTCATACAGGCATTTAACGTATGACGTCATCCCGCGCGCGCCGCCAAGCGCCGCGTGCGCGGCTTCACCCAGAATGCGCGTTTGAACGCGCGGGGATTTTTTTGCCATACGTCGTTAGGAAGCGGGTTCTATGCCCGATGCAAGAATTTCCGGGACGCCGTCATCGTCAATGTCGCTTACGCTCACATGCACCCCGATGGCGGATGGATGTGATGCGAGCGTAAATTCATTCAGCAGCGTACCGTCAAAGGCAAAGACGCGCACGCGCGGAATACTTCCCTCGCCGGAGCCGGCGATAATTTCATCCTTTCCGTCGCCGTTCACGTCCCCAACCGCCACGCTCACGCCGCCGCGCTCCTTGGCGTCGAAGGCGAAAAATCCGCCGCCCCATACATTTCCGTCCGTTTTCCAAATGCGGATGTGCGGGCCGCCCGTAGGCCCGGCTCCGGTAACGATTTCCCGAAGGCCGTCGCCGTCAAGATCGCCGATGGCGACATGTACGCCTCCCCGAAACCACGGCACATATGCGTCCCATGCGGCGCGGGACACGCCGCTCAATTCCAACACGCGCACCTGCGCCTTATTGCCGATGCCGACCACGAGCTCCAAAGCGCTGTCGCGATCAACATTCCCCACGGCAAGCGATATATCCCCGCGATACGCCGAACCGAATGGCCGGATGGTCCGGCGGGTTCCATTGCCGAACTGCATGGAAACCGCTCCGTCTTTGGACCAAAAAACATCTGTTTTGCCGTCGCCGTCCGCGTCCGCGATCACAACGCGCGCTCCGCCGGGTACGCCGGCTCGCTGGGCAAAAAACGCGCTGCGAACCTGCATGCCGTCTTTTGCATACACGCGAACGAATGATCCGTTCCGGAAATCCGAACTCTTCTTGAGCGCCGACGGTTCGATGCGGCGATACAAGAGCAAACCGTCCTGCGCCGGAATATCAACCTCTGCCACGATTTTCCCGTTATTGACGGTGGGATCCTGCGTGCCGCGCAAACGCTCGTACGGGGAAGCGAGCGTAATGCGTTTCGCGTCCTTTGTGCTATTTACAAGCACGGCGCCCCGAGCATACTCCCTCCACCAGACACCTTCCACGATGCCGCTCTCCCCTGCCGGTTCCAACAGCGTTGCCGGTACCGAGGCCGGCCCCAATTGCGCGTCATACTCGTCATACCACCATGTCTGCCCGTGATTTTTTTCCCCGAAATCGAAAGAAAAATACCCGTCGGCAAGCATGCTCGTTACGAGCGTAAAACGCATGAGGGCATAGTTTGTCGGCGTATTGCTGTTATTCGTGTTCGCATTGAACGCGGTAATGCTCGGCCGCGCATTCGTTCGGATGGCCGTTTGATAATCCCGAAACCCCTGCGCCCAGCCGCCGTATCGCGGAAAACTCTCAAAGAGAATCCCGTTCGTATCGGACGCATACTGCACGGAGCCGTTCCCCATAATAAGCGCGTTCGGTCCCAAGCGACGGCGTAGCTCTGCCGCCATATGCTTCCATCCGGCTTGCCACTGGCTGTTGACCCAGGCATCATCATCGGCTTTTCCGTCACCCGTGGCGTCCAGTCCCCCGCCCACGAAATACGTGGCGCCCGGCAGGGCATCGTCCAAAAATATGCCGTCCCAGAGGCCGGTGGACCAAAGCTCGGTGGCGATAAATTCAGGAAGAAAATCCGTCCACCGCCGTCCTTTTGAATCCGTCGGGCCCTGCGCCGTATTGTTCAAGAGCCATGCGCCGGACCAAAAGCCCACGCGCTGGGTTCCGCGATGCATATACCATTCCTCCGGAATCGCATGAGCCAGTCGATATCCGGGAAAATGCGGCTCTTCCACGAAACGCGCAGCCGCAATGTTCGAAGAACTGATGTACGCGAGAATCTTTGCCTTGGGATTCAGTGTGCGCAGTTTACGAATACGGTCCGGGTATCGCGCCTGCTGATCCATGTCCAATACGATGATGTCCCATTTTGCAAGACGCGCGAGCTCCTCGTCCGGCATGCGCCAGTCGAACCACAGATTGAGAATGCGCGGAGGCTCCTGCGATCCGTAGGCGCCGATGGCGGGAACGGGAGTCGTCAAAACCGCGCTTGCGAGCAGCGCGGCGAAGATGTGCCGACATCCGCGTTTTTGATTCATGAGATTGTTCTCAACCTAACCAATGCAGAGTTTCCGTCAAGACGGCTTCCCTGCTTCGGCATAGATCGCGCGTATATCCGAAAGATGCCCCTCCCAGGAATGCCGTTCCCGGGCAATAGCGCGGCCGGAGGCTCCCAACCGTTCGCGTCCCTCGGCATTCAGGATAAAAAATCGTTCAAGCGCGCGCGTCCATGCGTCCACATTTCCGGGAGGGACGAGAAAACCGTTCTCACCATCTCGAACAAGCTCGGGAATGCCTCCGATCTCGGATGCGATAACCGGCACTCCGTCTCCCATGGCGTCCAGCACGGCGAGCGGACTGTTTTCATATTGGATGGACGGAACCACTACGGCCTCTGCGGACCGGCGCAGGTCACAGAGCGCGTCCGGCGCCACAAATCCGAGAAACGTGACATGATTCGCATGGAGGATTTTCGCCACATGCCGCAGCCTGTCCTCGTCGGGTCCGGTTCCCGCAATGCGGAGCGGAAGCGTGGGAACGCGCACCGATGCGCGCAAGAGCGTTTCCACGCCCTTGCCCACGGTCAGCCGTCCCGTGTACAGCACATACCCGCCGCCGCGCGGCGCGGGCGAAGGACTGATTTCTGCCGGATTCCGGATCACGCGAAACGCGGATGCCGGTTCGCCAAACTCGATCATTTTTCGCATGAAGAACTCCGACGGACAAATAAAACGGCGCACGGTACGCTCATAGGACTGGGCGATTTTCGTCATGGTCATTTCAAAGGCCGCCAGCATATTCGGAAACGTCGAAGATGACAAACAATGATGCAGGATGGGATTCCAGTATTTTCCGCCCTTGCATCGTTCGCAGACGGCGCCTTCCGTGAACATGCTGTAATTCGGACAGGCGAGCTTCAGGTCATGCAGGGTTTGGACGCAGGGAATGCCGGAACGGCGGATGGGTTCGAGAATGGACGTGGAAAAATGGTGATAAATATTATGAAGATGAATGATATCCGGCCGCAGATCCCGGATCATGCGTTCGGTCATTCGCCGCGCCTCCGTGTTCCAGATGAATGCAAGGGCTTTTTTTGCATCGGCGCGCATGCTTTGCTGCCGGGAAAAATCATAACGGTGGATGCTGTACGCCGCATCCTCCGACGGAACATTGTCCGGCGCCCTGGTGGTGAGAATATGAACATCGTCCCCCTCCGCCGCCTGCATGTGCATGAGGCGGCGCACATACTGCTCCGCCCCTCCTTTGTCGTCGAAAAACTTATGGATGTGAAGTATCCTCATGCGTTCGAAAGAATATCATCATATACCGCGGCATAAGCGCGGACCATTCGATCAATGGTATAGCGGGCGCGTATCGCCGTCGAACGTTCCATCGCTTCTTCGGCGGCCAAAACCGGATCGGCCATCACCCGCATAATCGCCGCCGTCCAGGCCGACGGCTCATGCGCGGCCACGAGCATGGACGCAGGCGCGTATTCGCGGATGGAGGGAAGATCCGAGGCGAGCGCAGGCACGCCCGCTGCCATGGCTTCGAGCAGGGCCAGGCCCATGCCTTCCCATTGCGAAGGGAACAGAAACACGTCCACCGTTCCCAGCAGGGCCGGAATATCGTCGCGCTCACCTAAAAACCTGATGCGCGAGGAAATGCCGAGCCGTTCGGCGAGCTCTTTCAAATCCCTTTCCAATGATCCCGTACCGGCGATGTCCAAAGTCCATGGAGGCGGAACATCCGCAAGGGCGCGAAAAAGAATGGCATGGCCCTTTTGGGGCTCCAGTCTGCCCGTCATAAAAAAACGCGGCGTATGCGGAGCGGCAATGCCTCGGCGGAGCGGTATGGCATCCACATCAATGCCGTTTGGAATCACCTGCACGCGGGACGGCGCTGCTCCCAGATCGCGCTCCGCATAGTGTCCGACGTCTTTTGAAATGGCGATGACCCTGTGCATGCGGCGCACAGCCCAGCGCCGCGCGGCGCGTCGCGCGGATGTATCGTCGCGATCGATATTATGGGCCGTGGAAATAAAAAACGGTTTCATGCGCGACGAGGCGTCGAAGATTGCCCCCCAGCCAACGCGATGAATGGACTTCGCGGCGATAGACCACACGTCCCCGCCGAAAAGATGCGTATGTACAATGGCGGGACGCCGCGGCGGATCCGCATAGATGACTCGCAACAGACGGCGGAGAAGGGCCGCTCGATGTGCATGCGTCGAAGACGCGAGCTCGATCCAGCGTATGTTCCGGTCTCGCATTTCCCCCCAGAGCGATCCTCCGCCGAACAAGCCGGCCAGTTTTGTCCGGTATCCGTATGCCGGCAGGCGTGCGCACAGCTCCAGCGCCAAACGCTCCGCCCCGCCGCGTCGAAGCGTGGGAATAACATGGAGAACGAGGGGAGCGTTATTCATGAATGGGATCCGCTTCCGGCCGTTTTTGGCGCGACAGAAGCGCGCGGGACGAGGCGAGGAGAATGCCGAGCGGGAACCATAGTTTTCCCGTCCAGTAATTCGTGTTGAAAAGCTGATACACGAGCGCGCCCGCCGCGCCGATGGCTAAAATGACGAAGACATTCCATTCAGAAGAACGCGCCCGGAACCGCGGAAGTGTTTTGCGTACAAAGATTCCCGTTTCCCACACGAACCATGCCACGGCCGCAAGCCCAAGGAGTCCCACTTCTGCGAGAAGTTTTTGTATCCAGCCGTGGGAATCGAGCGGATTCCCGTATTCAATCACGAACACTGCCGCGGATCCCACGCGTTCCACGAAGGTTCCCGCCCCCGCCCCGATCCATGGACTCTGCATCCATGTGTTAAACGCGATTTCCGAAAGCATGAGACGCGTGGATGTGGAGCTTTGCACGAGCGGCGTGCTCGAAAACGCGATCATGGAAATCCCGAGAGGCAACAGAAGCAACAGGCCGATGAGCGCGGCGGAAGCGTAGCGCTTTAATTGTTCACGCCACACAAACCAGCCGAGCAGGACGGCCTCGAACAACAGCACAATCCACACGGTGCGAGCGAAGGTAAGAAGGGCGATGGCCGTTTGAAATATCGCCGCGACCACCAACAAACGCCGTGCCCGGCCGCGCGCCATATACATGAGCGCGATAGTAAACGGAATCGTGACGCTCAGCCATTCGGCGAGAAGATTGTGATTTTCCCCCAGCGCATGCGTGCCGAAAATGGGAAGAGGGCGCGCACGGGGCAAGAGCTGTCCCGACTGATCCGTAAGACCGAGCGATAAAAACCCCAGAACCGCCATAAATATCCCCGTCCCCGCGGCGATGCCGAGCGCCATGCGCAGGCGCCGCGCAGATCGTATAAAATTCACCGTGAGCGCCACATACAACAAATACGACCAGAAAACCGGCCGGAGCGTATATTTCAAAACAAGAACGGGATCCGGCTGAAATGAAGAAAATACCGACGCAAGATGCGCAAGGAGAATTCCTGACATTGGCAAAAGGAGCGGCAGCCAAGGCTTCCAATTTACGTCATGCCGCCTGACCCAGAGAAAGAGAACCTTGAGCCCCCATGAGATCATAAGCACCATGGCGACGACCTCTCCCACCAACACATCGATGGCGCCGCCGAATGCCCGTTCGCCGATGGCGAATGACCCTGTCGGCAAGTGAACGAACAGTCCCAAAAAAGGAATAAGCGCCACAAAAAGCCCAAAGGCGGCATACGGATACGTAAAGGCAAAAAGAATCGCCGCAATGCCCCCCAAGATGGTGACGATTCCCAAAGGCATACCGGATGAAATAAAAACCGCCGCGACAATGAGAATCGCAAACATTCCCCAGCCGAGCGTTTGCAGGCTGTGGGTTTTTGCATGGACGGCCTGATGTTCCGAAGAATGCATGCGTAAGGAAAGTGTATCATGCGGAAGAGCGGAAACGCGCATGCGCCCGAAGGATGTTTGGCGACGCGCGACATGGCATAAAAAAGAGCCGACACGAATGTATCGGCTCTTGAGAGAAAGAGCGGGCGGGGAGCCCGGAACATTCCGGACTCCCCTGCCCTGTATTGCGCCCGCGTTACGGGGTGAAACGCCCGTTGTACGTGAGCAGCTCGCCCGGCTCCCCGGTGGTTGCCGGATTCGGGTTGCTGTACGAAGGCGCCTGCACGAGCGAAACCACGCGCGGAGATCCGCCCGAGGTAACGGTGACCACACCCTGAAGCGAACCCTTGCCGCCCCATGTGGTGTAGCTCTGGTCGCCCCAGTAGGAATACCCGCCCGGCGCACCCGCGGTCTGCAGGAACACCTGGAACTCCACGAACACGCCCGACGGCAGACTCACGTCGCAGTCGAACACGAGCGGAGCCGCATTGGTGTCGGTGCAGATGGTGCCCCACGGGGTACTCCCGTACCAGCCTTCGATGTGGATGTTGCCGCCGCCTGCGAGGGCGAAGGCCGAGCCGGAGCCCGTGGCATCGTATTTGATATGCACATTGGCGCTGCCGCTGCATGCATCGCTCGTGAGAGCGTTGCAGTCATCGTCGATGCCGTTGCCGCACACCTCGGTCTTGCCCGGGTTCACGTTCGGGTTCCCGTCATTGCAGTCCTGTGGCGTTCCACAGCCGGCCTGCAAATAGTACCCGTCGCCGTCCGAATCGGAGCATCCGCCCGAACAGCCCGGATAGCCGGCGCAGTTCGGGTCGAGGCAGTCGACGAGACCGTCACAGTCATCGTCGATGCCGTTGGCGCAGGCCTCTGCCGGCGGCATGCACGTCATGAACGTGCAGGTCGCGGAGCAGCTCCTGGTGCCGGCCGTGCCGCAGACGCTCGTGCACGGAAGCCCCGTGGTGTTTTGCACGCACGGGAAGCCTTCGTCCACGAAGCCGTCCATGTCATTGTCGAGCCCGTCGCAGATTTCCGCGCTCGGACCGCCGCTGCAACCCTCGTCCACCGAGCCATTGCAGTTGTTGTCCTTGCCGTCGCAGAGCTCGCCAGCCGTGGGATGCACGGACGGATCGTTGTCATTGCAGTCGCCGGCGCCGCCGGGGCTCGGGCACGAAAGGCCGGTGGCCGCATCGGCCCAGCCGTCCTTGTCGTCGTCTACGCCGTCGTCGATGACGCCGTCGCAGTCATTGTCCTGCAAATCGCACACCTCGGTTGCACTCGGGTTGATGCTCGAGGCCACCACGGTATTGCAAATGCGCAGGCCCTGCCCGGACTCCTGACCGGTGTCGCAGCAGTCGTTGCCGCCAAAAGCGGGGCTGTTCGCTCCGTCTCCGTCGGCATCCGGATCGCACGCGTCGCCGAAAGCATCGCCGTCGAGATTCGACTGCGTGGGATTCGCGACCAAGGGACAGTTGTCCGTGCCCGTGCACTGGCTGGAGCTCGTGACGCCGGGGTTGCAAACCCCGTCATTGTCGCTGTCGTCGTCGCACGCGTCGCCGAAGGCATCGCCGTCGGCATTCGCCTGCGTGGGATTCGCGACCAAGGGACAGTTGTCCGTGGCATCGGGCACGCCGTCACCGTCATCGTCCGTATCGCACGCGTCACCCAATCCGTCATTGTCGAGGTCGGCCTGCGAAGGGTTGGGCGTGAGCGGACAGTTGTCGTTCACGTCGAGGATGCCGTCATTGTCGTCATCGGCGTCACAGGCATTGCCCATGCCGTCCGAGTCGGAATCGAGCTGGCTGTTGTTCGCCACGTCCGGACAGTTGTCCTGCCCGTCCGCGATGCCGTCGCCGTCCTTGTCATTGGTGCAAGCATCGCCCACGCCGTCGTGGTTGGTGTCCTGCTGACCCGGATTTACGACGAGCGGACAGTTGTCCTTGCCATCCAGAACGCCGTCGCCGTCCTTGTCGTCGGAGCAGGCATCGCCCACGCCGTCCTTGTTGGTGTCGGCCTGGTTTGCATTCGCGACGAGCGGACAGTTGTCCTGGCTGTCCAGAACCCCGTCATTGTCGTCGTCGGGATCGCACACGTCGCCCAAGCCGTCGGCATCGTTGTCCATTTGCGTGGTACAACGCTTGTCGGCGCCGCAGGTGCCGCTGCCGAACATGGCGCAGTAGGCATCCCCTTGATTGGGGTCGCCGGGCACGCAGGTGAGAAAGGCGTTCGGAATGGTGGGGCAGTTGTCCGAGCCCACGCAGCCCACCTGGGGGTTGCCGGGATCGCACACGCCGTCGTTGTCGGTGTCGAAGTCACACAGGTCGCCCTGTCCGTCATTGTCCTTGTCCGCCTGGTTGGGGTTGGCGGTGGTCGGGCAATTGTCGTCCGCGTCTGTGATCCCGTCATTGTCCTTGTCGGGATCGCAGGCATCGCCCATGCCGTCGTTGTCGGTGTCCACCTGGCTTGCGTTCGGGACGAACATGCAGTTGTCCAAATCCGTCGACGGCGTGGTGCGGCCGCTTCCCGAGCTCGTGTCCGAGCACGGGTAGAGCGCGCCATCCACGCAGTTGTTCACGCCATCGCCGTCCAAATCGGCGTCGCAGGCGTCCCCGTCCCCGTCCAGATCGAAGTCGAGCTGGTTGTTGTTGGGATTCAGGGGACAGTTGTCCACGGGCGTGCAACCCGTGTCGGCGTAGGACAGCCAGGACTGCGAACAGTCCAAAATGCCGTCGTCATCCGTATCCAGATTCTGGGTACGGCTGGCGGTGTCGGAGCCATTGTCGCCGGCATCTTTGCCGGCCACACAGCCCGTTGCCGCCGCGAGGAGAACGCTGGAAAGGAACATCCATTTCCAGGCACGCCCCGCCACTCGGTTTCCGTTCGAACTCATGAGGACCTCCGGAGGGTTTGGAGTTCTGTTGGAAGGTTGCGGTCAAGCCGGCCTGCCACCATGGCAAACCGGTTAAGTTGTCGAACGAGCTCGTCTTACCCCGCCCCGTCCCTACTTAAGGAGTTTCTGAATACAAATCCGCGACATTTGGGTCACGAAGGTAAGAAGCGAGTTCATCATTATTTTTGGCTTTTGTCAAGAGTATTCAACAAATAAGCCAAAAACGATGGGAATGAATCCGCAGCACATTATATGACCAAGAAATTGAATTGTTCCCGAAACAGCTGGACAGAGCAAAAAATCATGTTTGATATGTAAAGTATGTTGGACAGCAATTTATGGACCGTGAGCCTTGAGCCATGCGGGATGCGAAAAGTACGTAGGACGTGGTGTGTAGGATGCGAAATAGGGAGTGTGGGGAGTAGGATGTAGGGGCGCGGCATGCCGCGCCCTGTAGGACGTAGTTGCGTAGGGGGCATAATTTTCCCGAACCCCGTTCCCTTAGCCCTTTGCCCTGTTCCATTTTGCTAACATCAAAAGCGAATTACTTTCCCCAAAGCAAAGCCCCCGACACTCCTTGGATGAATCCTTGGAATGCGGGGGCGAGTGCGAACGAGTTCTTCAGAGCTTCGGAAGGAAGATATGGCACGTATTGTTCGCGTAAGCGTGCCACATTTGCTGGGGGAAGGACGTTGACGATGAATCGTCATAGTCGGCGGCGGGATAGCAGCCGGTCTGATTGCTGTCCGAGCAGAAGTTCGTCCACGCATACACGCGGAGATACTTCTGACAGGTTCCCGGCGTGCTGTACCCGGTGGCCCATGTGTTGTTCACCTGGACATTGAATTCCAGATTCTGGCTCCGGTCCACCTTGAGCTGGCATCGTGCGGCGCCGACCCAGCTGTTCGACACGGGATCTTTGAGGGATTGCGACGAACAGCCGGTGCTGCTGAATACGGGCGCGATGGCCATGAAGGTTCCGCTTCCGCTTTGGCCGAAGACATCGAAGGTCATGTCGGTGAGACTGCTCCCGCCGCCGCTTCCTCCGCTGCCACCCGTACCGCCTGTGCCACCCGTACCGCCGGAACCGCTCGAGCCGCCACCGCAGAACGCGTCGCCGCCAGAGCAATCCTCGTCGAGACCATTCCCGCAGATTTCCTTGCCACCCGGAAGAGCGGAGGGATTGTGCGGTTTGCAGTCCGAAGAGTCCGGCGAGCCGTCGCCATCCGAATCCGAGGTGTTTGAAGCCCCGTACTCGATGACGAAGTGACAGCCGCTGCCAACCTTCTCCATCCGGAACGGGACCTCTGCGGAACCTTCCTTTACCTGCACGGCCGCGAAGGACTTACAGGCATTGGTGTTCCAGTCGAGGCCCGGACTCCACTGGCTGTCACCTGTAGCGCCCGTATAGGCCCAAAAGTCCCAACGGAAGGAGGGCTCGATCTCCACCGAACAGATGCGGGTACTCCCCGTTCCCTCGCATGCCTGGCCGGGGAAGAAAAATCCTCCCGCGTCCGACATGTGCGTGAACGAAAAGTTCGACATGGCCGAAGCCGTATCGAAGATGATCGAGAGCTTCTTTGCCGTCGCGCTCGATCCTCCGCTCCCGCCCGTACCGGAGACTCCGCCGGTCGACGTACCGCCAGAGCCAGAAGATCCGGAGTTGCCGCCGCTTCCACCGGTTGATGTGGTTCCTCCCGAACCAGACGTGCCGCCGCTCCCTCCGGTCGACGAAGTGCCGCAGAGCTGCGGACACATACCGTCGTATCCGAGGCACTGACACAGGCTCCAGCAGCTCGTACAGCCGCTGCAATTTCCTGGCGTGCAGGAAGTTGAGCCTCCGGTGCCGCCGGTTGACGGAGAGCCGGAACTGCCACCGACGCTGGAAGAGCCTCCTGTCGATGTCCCTCCCGTGCCAGACGATCCGGAGTTGCCGCCGCTCCCAAACGAACCGCTCGAGCCGCCGGTGGACGGAATGCCGCCGATGCCGGATGAACCGCCGATCGAGGTTCCGCCCGAGCCTGGAGTACCGCCGCTTCCTCCGTATGAAGAGGTTCCACCCGTGGATGGGTGCGGCGGATTGCCCAGCGAACCGCCGGTACCGGAACTTCCTCCGGCAGACAAGCCGCCCATGCCTCCCAGTGAAGGGATGCCGGCTTGGCCTGCAGCAGACTGTCCGGCCGCGCCGCCGGTTTCCTCCGGCGTTTCCTCCGCAGCATTGAATGCGTACCCGGTACAGCCCGTCTGGACCGCGGCGAGTACGGCAAAGGCAATGATAGCCATCGTCTTCATTGCTTCCTCTGTCTTTCTCCGCGGTCTCTTCCGCGGGCTAATGTCAAAAGATCTCTCCTCACGACCCGGGGTATCCAGGGCCGGCCCATTTCACGCGATTCGCGCAAAAGATGAACCGAAAAATATAGCAGAAAAGCCGCATTTTGTCAAGGGTACTAGACAGCCTATCTGAAAATCTTAAAATGACTCTCTATTGAGCCAAAAAATGTCTTTCTTACCGCACAGGAGGAAAAAACATATACGATTGTCTATCTATCCACAGAATTCAGCCAAAAGTTCATGTTATGATTAAAATAGGCGTACGCCGAAATAGTCTCTGATGCAACCTTGGATATTTCCAAGACTTATCGAACCTACACGACGATAAGCGGCGCCTCCCCGAAGGAGGCCCAGAGAGGAGCAGAAAGGGAACGCCATGGGCCTTACGGGCTCAATCGTACGGCCGGACTCCGCGCGTCATCATGCCTCGCGGTACTCCCGGTCTTTCTCACCCACGCAAACCCCTGCCATCGCCATGTGGCCGCGCATTTTGCGCGTCGGTCCAGGCGGATGCATGGGCCTTTATACGTATCAGGTTTGGTGTCCAGGCCAACATGTAGCACGACGCTTTTCCGTCGGCGCGGCCTGACTTCCTGCCTGCATGCGTCCCGATCCCATCGGGACGCCCTCCAACGCGCTCCGGCTTCGGCCGGAGCGCTTCACTTTTTGGACAACTAGGAAGCGGCGTATTTCCACGCATGGTCGAATTGTGCGCGAAAGAGCGCCGCAACATGCGGACTCTCCACGACGCAGCCAACAATGTCGGGGGATGCGGAGACGAAATACATGACATGATCGAGCAAACCGATCTCCCCGCTGAATTCGAACGGCGGCAACGGAATGATGCGCGTTTCGATACGCGAACGATAGATATCCGGAAATGCGGGAAGCGGCGTTCCTGCTTCCGCCACATACAAGAAACGGAATTTCAGCTTGCTTCGAAAGCTCTCGAAACGCGCATCGCTCCCCTCGTCCGCGATAGCGCGCAGAGAATCATCGAGACGGATGAACGCATCGCAACGTTCACTGGAGATATTCGCGAGGGCTTCCCGGAATGCGCGGAGACCCTCGGTTCCCTGAAAATACCGGACAACGGGCTTTTGCGCAGGCGCCCGGAACAGCGCCTCCAATTCCGGGAGATATGCATTGGCGTTTCGTTCTTTTTCCTGCGCGCGCTGAAGCTCTTCCCGAACGTGATCTCGCAAGCGTTCTGGATGTTCCGCGGAAAAAACCGTCCGTTTGTTCTGGTCGGATGCTTTCACGAGCCCGCGCTGCTTCAGCGACTCCAGAGCAAGATAGGTTGTGGCACGATGAACATCGGAATGTGCGGCGATGTCCTGCGCAGAGGCCGTTCCCAAACCAAGCAGCGCCAAATACACACGGGCCTCTTTTTCTCCGAGACCCGCATCCGCAAGATGCCGCGCCAGGCGGTCAAGCATATGCAACAATTCACCTTACACGACCCATTGCGTCAATACGGGAATGGTTTTTTCCGCGGCGCTTTTCCAGGTGTATATGGCGGCCCGCTGCATCCCCTTGCTCGACAACGATTGCCGAAGCGCGGGTTCATTCAGCAGTCTATCCATGGCCCGAGCCGCCTGATCCGGTTCCGCAGGCGAAACGAACAGCCCATTCTCCGCGCCGATAATCTCCGGCAGGGATGCGACGCTCGAGGCGATAACGGGACAGCCGCATGCCATTGCCTGCACCGGCGGAATACCGAAGCCCTCATACCATGACAGATGGATAAGGCCCACGGCGCCGGAGAAAAGCGACGGAAGATCGTTTTCGTCTGTATAGCCGAGCTCGATAATCTGATCCCTGTAGGGCGATGCTTCGATGGCTTTCTTGATGACGGAATACTGATACCCGGGCTTGCCTGCAAAAACGAGACGCGTGGGATCGCCAAGGCCGCGGTGCACCTTGAATGCATTGAATGCCTTTACGATATTGACGATATTCTTTTTGGCTTCCAGCCTGCCCACCGTCAAAAAATACGGCGTCGGAATCTGCAACCGCGTGAGGACGGCGTCAATCGCCGAACGGTCGGTCGCGGGCTTATACCGTTCATGATCGATGCCATTCGGAATAATGGCGATGCGTTTCGGATCCACATGATACAACTCCACGAGCTCTTTCCCCGAAAACTCCGAAACGGTGATAATACGCGCATCGGTTTTTGCCAAATGCCGCGTGCTGGCTTCATGGTATTCGATATCCGCGCGCTGATAGAGTCTCGGATGCCGGCGGAACCCAACGTCATGAACCGTGACAACGCTTTTTTCCGGACGAATGGAGGGCAAAACATGTGCCGGCACAAAAAGAACATCCACCGGCCGTCGCCACATTTCCCAAGACAATCGTACCTGCGTCCACAGCCGTCTTGGGGGCCAGCCTGCCCGAACCTCATACCAGTTTTCCGGAAGGGCCGAAAGTTCGCCGCGGAGCGGCTCGCGCGTATAGAGCACCCAGGAATTCCCGTCATTGACGGTAAGCTTTTTCATCTCCTGAATAAGATGCCATGCATACCATTCTACGCCCGTTTTTTCGGGTTTATTGGCTCGGGTCGCGTCAATACCGATGAGCATGAAGTGAAGTGTAACACACGGAATAGCGGTTGAACGTGAACGATCCGGCGAGTATACTGGCGACCTTCGCCCTTTTCCATATGCCAAGGAGGAAACCATGAACCGAAAAATGATTGTAGCCATGTTCCTTCTTTGCTTCGTTTGCATGCCCGCCCGCGCGAACGCGTATACGCCGCCGCTCGACCCCGAGCCGAATCGCCTGCCCTATCACGTGTCGGCACAGGACACGGAAGCCTTTGCGCGACGATTCCTTCCGAAGCTGCATGACGCCCTGCGCATGGCGCGCATCGAGGCGTACCAGAGGGCGCACATGTGGCATGGAGGCGCGAATGGAACACGCGGGTACGCGTATGCCTTCGACGACGCTGAAGGTCCGGCGCCCATGCTTCTCCTGCGCAACATCGGCGGTCCGATGCCGGCCGATCTTCTACTTCGCCTTTCCGCTCCTCCGCCAAAACCCGCGCTCCTGCCCACCGTCCCCGGCACCGAACCGGTGCGGAACAGCGCCTGGTTTCGCCTGACGCTGTATCCCTTATCTTCGGGGATGAGCCTTCCTGTCCCCTGACTCACGAAAAAGCCCTCGCCGACGGCGGGGGCTTTCGCATGTATCGCGAAGCGCGATCATGCGTGAACAATGCCGTTCTCCGCAACACGCGGAGTAATTTTCTGATCCGTTTCATGCAGGCAGACAAAAGAATCTTCACCGATCTCTTCGATGAATCCTTCTCTGCAGAGGGTGTGTAGTTCGACTCGCAAGGTCGCGGCATCGAGGCAGACAGCCTCGGCGATTTCGCCAAAAGCGCACGGACATTGCTTTGTATGTAGGAAGGAACGGATGCGGACATGTACATCATTCATGAAAAACCAACCTCCGGGACAACCTTATCAAACATCGCGATGAACGCAATATATCTCCGAAAAACATTCTATGATGAAAAAATACTCCGCTTGTAGCTGTCGAGATTTTCGAGCGCAATGCCCGTACCGCGAGCCACGCACTGCTGGGGATCCTGGGCGACGAATGCGGGGACGCCCGTAGCTTCCGAAAAAAGTTTGTCGAGATTCCGGAGCTGCGCTGAGCCGCCGGAGAGCACCATCCCCTTTTCCATAACATCCGCGGACAATTCCGGCGGCGTATTGTGCAGGACGTCCTTTACGGCTTCCACCATTCCCTGCAGCTCATGCTGGATAGCATCCGTAATATCGTCGCTCGAAATAGTGGAAATGCGCGGCAGTCCCGATACCATATCGCGGCCTTTTACCTGCATCTCCAGCTTATCTTCAAGATACAGGGCGGAACCGATTTGGATTTTTACTTCTTCCGCGGTCCGCTCTCCGATAGCGAGACCGAACTTACGGCGGATATGCTCCATAATGGCCGTATCGAGCTTATTGCCGCCGATACGGATGGATGAAGAAGAAACGATGCCGCCGAGGGAAATCACGGCGATTTCCGACGTGCCGCCGCCAATGTCGATAATCATGTGCCCGGATGCGGAACCAATGGGAATATCGGCTCCGATTGCAGCCACCACCGGTTCTTTAATGATGTATGCCGCCTTCGCTCCCGCGGAGATGGTCGCATCGATAACGGCGCGTCGCTCGGTAGAGGTGATTCCCCCCGGAACGGCTACCATGACCTCCACGCGAAACAGACGCATGCCTCCCAAAGCCTTATTGATAAAATACCGGAGCATGGCTTCGGTTGTCCGATAGTCAGCGATAACCCCGTCTTTCAGGGGGCGTTTTGCCACGATAGTGTCTGGCGTGCGCCCAAGCATTTCTTTTGCTTCCTTGCCGACAGCGAGGACTTTTTTATCGACAACCGAAATAGCAACCACGGAAGGCTCATTGATGATAATCCCCTTTTTCGGCATGTAGACGAGAACCGTTGTGGTGCCCAAATCAATGCCAATTTTTTTGGCGAACATGAGGTTGAATCGTTTGAGTGTTCAAAAGGCGACGTCAATGGACCTATCTGTGAGGCTTTGCGTTTCAAAGCGGTATCGATCGTCTCCGTGATCCTCGGAGTCTTCCGGCGGCGAAGCGCTCCTAAGAGGTTTTCCGAAGGCGATGTCCATCGTCCATTCGGCCGTATCATTCCCTGGTTGCTTTTGCCAGTCAAGACGATATGCCCCCTCCTGTATTTGCCTTCCGACAGATGCGGGCAGACGATAGGTAAAAACGAGATCCTGCGTGCGGCCCGGCTCAATGGACCAGAATGCGCCAAATACGGTTTTCCCGAGTTCCCGCATAACATCCACGCGTCCGCCGAACACGCGATCGTTTTTCATGGCGCCATTCGAGGAAAGAAGCTCTGCTCCGTCCGGTACATATACGCGGGTATAGCTCCGATACCGCGTATATCTGTACTCCGTAAATCCGGGAGCATTATTCGTGTAGCGAAGGCGAAGAGTCGCAATGGGATTATTCGGATCCGTGGCATCCAGCGAATATTCCGCGCGCTTATCCATGACGCCGTCCGTCTTTAAGGCGGCAAGATTCGCGTCCACAATCCATATGAAGTCGCCTCGGGCGGGAAGCGCCCTCCCAGTCCAACCGAGCTGATCGAGCCGCGAAAGCGTGTGAGGGTCGCGCGCGTATACAATTACTTGTTTTTGGTCGAGCGACCTGGTCAGGAGATCAAGGAGTTCGGGCCATCGAGATACCGGGAGTTTAAGTAGTCGCGCCATAAGCTCATCCCCAAGCTTGGAAATGAGGGCTTTCCTCTGCGTCCTCGGAATACCCTGCTCCAGGAATCCGACTTCCACCTGGTATTCGAGAATGTCGAAATAATCGTCCGCGGTGAAGGTGAAGTTCTCGATGGTAATGGGACCTACTATGCGTAAAAGCTCGCGGAACAGTGGCGGGTTCAATGCCAGAACGATATTCGGTGCCTGCGGCCTCGCGCCTGTGCCGATTTCCACCTCACGTACATAAAAATCCAGAAGCGTTTCGGCCGAGGTGGGGAAATCCGGAGACCAGTTGGCATCCCGAAAGAACAGCGTTGGCACGCGAAGCCATGTTGTCATGGGCTCTGGTGCCGGTTCTTTCCACGAACCGGACGCGGGATTATCGATGTTATATACGTCGTCGAATTCGAAACGCTGAATATCTCCGCCGTCGATGGTTAGTTTTCCAACCGTACCGATAAAGCCTCCGGTCGGGCGGATTTCATCGGTATTTTGCAGGAGAATAAGATATTCGGCGGGTTCCGGATACCCGGCAAGCGGAATCATGACTTCGAGCAACGGGACGGCCTCATCAAGCGTCCGTTTGAGTTTCGGGAGCAGTTCCGTGACGGGAGCAAGCGCGGTTCGAAGCGGCGCCACGAGCTCGTTTTGCGGAATGCGCTCATATGTTTGGAGCGCGATGTCGATTTTCGCCTGCGCCGCGCGCATGTCGGGCAATGCGGCGTCGAGACGCGAAAGAATGGATCGTTTTTCTTGGGCGGTGAGCGCCTCGAATGATTTGCTCGTATCCACGCCGGCGCCCAGCTCGCCTGTCAGCGCCTCGGCATGGCTCGCAATGTCGAGTATTTGCGCGGCGACAGCGACAATGCCCCGCACGCCATCCAGCGTTTCCGCACCGGCCGACGCGGCGTCTTCCAATGCGCGTATTTGCGTTCCGATGCCGGGAACATCCCTCCAAAATCCCACGCCGCGCAGGGCGTCTTTCATGGTGAGCAGGGACGTATAGGCCGTGTCGAGTTCCCGGGACGCTCCCTGAAAATCGCGCGCCTCCATGCGCGTCTGCATGCGGGTTACGGCCTGTTTGGCCGACTGGGCGGATACCCCCGCCCTCCCCAGCGAAAACAAAGCCGGACCCGTGGCAATGGCGACGAGCAGCATGAGTGCGAGCGAGATCCATAGGAGGGGTTTGTTGCGCCCTTTTCGACGTCTCGACAAAACAACAGGGATACCGGGCGCCCTCGTCGCCGCGTCCAAAGAAGGCGGATACGGCTTCGGGAGAGATGCGTCAGACGCGGGAGCTGCGGGAGATAAGGAATCGGGAGACGACAATGCAGGAACCCCGGGACAGGTTAAAAAATTCGGACTTTCCCTTTTTGGAGGTTTATTCGTAGGCATGCCCCTCAAGAATCATGTCGCCATGTCCCTTAAGATAGAGATGACGGCGTTTCTGTTGGCGCCGTCTGTGCGCTTTCGACGGATCGTTCGGATACGATACGGCGCGCCGGGAACGGCGTATTCCGGTATTTCCAGAAGTATCGTACACCACTTGCGATATGAATGCGTAGCAGGCGGTTCGTAAACAGGTCCAGCGGCGTGCGAACCAGGCTTTCGCGCTGGTGATAATGCACAAATCGGGCTACCGGCGCATACGTGACCCGCCAGCCCCGCTCCCACACGCGGCGGCACAGGTCCACATCCTCATAGTACATAAAGAATCCTTCGTCGAAATATCCGACATCCTCAAGGACGGAACGACGGATGAGGATGGCGGATCCGTACAGGCCGTCGGCGTCGTGCGGCTCGTCATGCGGAATATCGCGCATAAGATATCTGTCAATGACGGAACGGCCCCAAGGGAGTTTTCCGAGAACGGTGCGGCTGCATACCGGCGTGAGCGGAGTCGGAAACCGTGTACACGTTTCCTGCCGCGTGCCATTGGGGTTCTCGATGCGCGGGCCCGCCATGCCGATATCGGGATGGGTATCGGCGAATGCCAGCAGCGCCTCCATTTGCCCGGGGAACACGGTTAGGTCGGGATTGACGAGCATGCAATACGTTCCGGCGGCGCGCCGGAATGCCAGATTATTCCCCCGTGCGAACCCCACATTCGCGCCGGGGGCGAGCACCGTCACCCACGGAAAACGCTCGCGAACCATCGCCGCTGTCCCGTCTTGCCCGTTATCCACAAGAAAATATTCGAACGGAAAAGAAAAATTCGCGCGTTCGATTCCTTTCAAAAGGACGCGGATGAGATTCGGCGTGCGATAGCAGACCGTGATAAAAGAAACCTTCAGCGTTTCGGCCATATTACGAGAACAGCGCGCGGATCTGTCCCGGGGATAAACGGCGACGGGTCAAAAGTTCTTTCCGTTTGCGCCGCATGCGTCCGAATCCCGCCCAAGCTTCAAACAATGCGGGAACAGCGGATGACGGAAACAGCGTGGCGGCGCAGACGCGTCGTATTTTTTCCGCCGCAATCCAGGGAAAATGCAGAAGGCGGCTTCCGGCATCATCGTTCTTCCACTCAAGCCATAACTGATTTCTCCGAGAGTATTTCATAATGACGGATGCTCGATTCCGCCGAATAGCATACTGCTCGATCAAGCCGCCCCGGGATGCGCGGGCGGTTCGATGATGCCACGCGACTGCGCCGGGCACGAACGCGATGCGTTTTCCCAAAAGCCGGAAACGCCAGGAAAGATCCGCATCTTCCTTATAGGCAAAAAAATCTTCATCAAAGACCTCGCCGTTTTGGAGCACGATGCTCGGAATCACAGACGCGCGGAGGAGCATGGCGGCCCCCGAAATGCCGAACGGCTCTCCTCCATCATACTGCCCGGAATCCTTTTCTCCCGCCCCGCGGTCGATAACACGCCGGCTTTTCAAAAGAGATATGCCGGCGGAATCGATGAGAGAAGATCGTTCGATATCGACAATCTCTCCGTCTTCATTTGTCCGGCGATCGGCGCGGAGAAGCTTCGGCCCGGCCATATCCACGTCGGGATGCGTATCCATAAAAGAAATCAACTGCGCGATGCAGGTGGGCGCAAGCAGGATGTCCGGGTTCAGTACCAAAATGTATTTCCGGTCCAGCGCGCCTTCCGCTTCCCAGCGCTGAAGCGCAAAGGCAATGGCCTGATTATGCGCTCGCGCAAACCCTCCATTGCGAAAATTCTTCAGGACGGGAACGCCCCGGGCCTTTTCCCGGAGCCATGCGAGCGTACCGTCGCTCGAGGCATTATCCACGACGGTCACCGTAAAAGCGTTCGTGGTCTGCGCCGCGATCGATTCGAACAGATGCGGCAAAAAACGCGCAGAATTCCACGTCACCACATTTACGACAAGGGTTTTGGCCGGTTCCATAAGAGGAGTGCAGACGCCTCAGCCGAGCTTGCGCTTGGCCGACACATTGAAGCCCAGACGGAAGCGTCCGCCAAGAAGATATCTCGTTTGAGCATCGATGGCCGGAATCGATCCGAACACGACGAAGGTAACAGGCAGGAGAAGCCACTGAAGAAGAATGACGGCGAATGCCCGATGCCGCGGGACATGTGCCGGACGGGGCGGCAGGAGCGTGAGCGCTAAGGCGGCAGAGACGAATACCCCCACGAGCGCAAGCTGCATAAGACGCTGGAGCGTAAACGGCGTATTCTGAAAAATAGCAAAGGATCGATAGTGCTCCGATGCGAGCCAGAAGGGCAGCTGGCCTAAAAGTGTAATAATGACGGGAGCCGTGGCCCAAGTATATGAACCCTCAAGCTGTTTGAACAAAAAACTGAATTTCACGCGGAACGGCATGATACGGTCTTTGTGGAAATGCTCGACCATGTACGAAAAATTCTCCACGCCCCATGCCCAGCGTCGAATTTGCTTATAGAGCGCTCGAAGCGAGCTCGCGTAATTCACGCTATCCACGGAATCCATGGATACGGGCAAATACAGGGGCGTCACGCGGTAATCGCCGTGATACTTCACGAGTGCCTGAAGAAAAATACGCGAATCTTCCGACACGATGTCTTTTTGCCAGAATCCTACGTCCAACAGCATGCGCCAGCTCATGGAATGAGAAGAAAACGTGAGCGCTCTCTCCGGCCGCGCAAGCTCCGACAAGAGCCAGAACGTGGTGCCGAACATAGCCACGCGGACCGGCGCTTTGGCTTCCCACAAATTATTGTTATAGAGCGCGATCGGCTGATAGGAGCTCCGCGTAGGGTCAGCGACGGTGAGATATGTATGCGTCAGGCAGGAAAAATACTGCTCATGCGCCTGCGTATCGATATCGAAGGAGGACACGATCAGGTCTTCGGGACGGATGCCCAGGGATTCAATGACCGGCACCATCTGATGCGCGGCCCAGTTGAGATTGCTCCCCTTTCCGGGAATCTCGTCCGGGAGATCCGCGGGGTGCTCCGTCGTGATGAGCGACAAAAAAGAAGAGCCGAATTCCCGCTTCATGGCCTCGGCGTTGGCCGCGAAGCGTTCGCGGTCGCGTTCTTCGCCTGCGAGACAAATGATCATGCGGTCGCTCGGCAGAGCCGAACGCGTAAGGTTCCGAAGCGTTTCCCGGACAACGCCGATATCTTCCCTGTAGGTGGGAAGGAAGATGAGATGACGGATACGGCCATATCCCTCGATCTGCATAACATCGGCCTGCCAGTTCCGCCGTATGTCCCTGCGGTAACGGTACCAAGCGACCAAAAGAAACGGAATGTAATATACGATACGAAAAAGCCAGTATAAGTCAAAGATAATGATAAAATAGATCACCCAAATCGGCGCGAGATAGGAAAACACGAGAGATCCAAGAAGTGTCGTCCAAATAAGGAGGCCGGGAATGGATCGAATGAGGCGTTCATTCATCGAATGTATCATGGGCGGCAGGTAATATTGGGCTCGGCATCGTAGATGGGCGAAACATAGGCCACCGGACGAAGATACCCTTCGCGGAGCCGCGCTTGCACCCGCCGGAGATCCGACGCGTCGTCCTTGAGAATCCGCATAAGCGGCACCCCGAGGACGCGGGCGAGGAGATTGCCGACGAGGACGCCCGAGCGAACCGCGGAAAACGGCCCGGGTCCTGCCACCACGCACACGCCGGAAACGGCGGACAATCGCCGCGCAGGGAGGACGGCGGACAGAGCATGGAGAACGCGTCCCCTTCCCGTTGCCGTTCGTATCACAATACGGGGTCCAAGGAGCGCGACGCGCGCAAAATCGCGCTCGCTCGTATCCACGAACAGCCACATATTCGATCTATTCGGTGTCGAGCCGGTTGACGACCTCGTTTTTCGGCGCATCGAAAATACTATACAGGAATTTATCGGACATTTCCTTCCGGTACTGGTATTCCTTCACGGACAGAACGGTGTAATTGATTTCCTGGCCTACGGCCTTTTGCATTTTGTCGACAATGCGCTGAAGCGTGGTCCGATCAATGGAGCCGACGACGAACAAATCAACGGGAGCGGAAGAGCCCAAGAACGCACCCATGAGGGCCGCATATTTTACGCCGTCATGCGAAAGAAGCTCCTTATCGATTTTGTGTTCCACCAAAAGCTGCGCCTTAGTCATGAGCGAACGCACTTCGGGCAGAAGCGGAAACATCGCGTTCAGTTTGTAATATTTTCGCTTCAGGCCGGGACGCTTCTTTTCCCCGTCATCAGGAATATCTCGAGACTCCATGATCAGTCCGAACGTCGTAAGATTGGCAAGCTCGCGACGGACGGCGTTGATTTGCGTATTGATGCGCCGGGTAACTTCACGAACAAAAATCGGATCCTCCGGCTGGCTCAAAAAAAGCGCAATCAGCTTTACCCGAGTCCGTGAACCAAAAAGGTGTTCGAGCATAGACTACCCCTATCCTGCCGTGGCATTCAGTTCTTGACAAGGGGGTGGTTCTGCCCTTGCGAAACTGCTTCAATGGCTCTCGACGTCTGCCGCATGGACGCCTATACTTCCCGTAGCATGGAAATGCAAAAAAAGAGCCAGAAAAAGCCGCTGTTCAGAATTACCGACATTGAATTCGCGAACAGCCAAATTGACGATAAAATCGTCGGCATTTTTCGTTTCGAATCCACCGGCCCCATGAAGCGAGGCCCTATTCTTCTGGTTCTCACGGACATCGAGAGCATTGGATATGTTTATGATCAATTCATCGACGCGCTGAACAATGAAGCGGAACATTCCAGAAATCTTTTATCAGGCGTGGAGCACGATCCCGTGACCCGATTCGAAAAGATCGTACAGAATTTAAACCAGGCCATTGCAGATTTCCTGAACACGGCACAGACGCCGATCAACTGGAATCGCATGAATGTCTTCGTCATCGAGCTTTCCGACGACCATTTGTGTATGGCCGGTTACGGAAGCCTCATGAACATGTTCCTCCAAAAACAAACGGATGGAAGTTATCGGACATTCGACCTCCTGGGATCGCTCGACCAGCCGCCAGAGGTGGATCCGCAAAAATTTTTCTCGAGTATCATCTGCGGGGACTTTAAGGAGGGAGACATTCTCATTGCAGGGTCGCGCAACTTTGAACGAATCCGGAATGAATTGCGCATCAAGGAACGGCTCACCACCTTGCCGCCCGTCACGGCATCGCTCGAGATCAAACAAGACCTGGAGCGGCGCGGCATCCCCGACGACTTCGTGGCCACCGTCATCACCTCACTGCCTGCGGAAGAACCCGCGCAACAAACGCTCAAGGAACGCATCGGGAGCACGGCCAGCATTTTGAACCTCCGAAAGACGGAAACGGAAACAACCAAGCATCTCGGACCGACCATCGCTCCCCAGAATGCGGATACGTCCAAAGGCGAACCGCAAGCACCGATTGTCGGCGGACCGCTGGGGCTCCTCGGCAAACTTCGGAGCCTTGTGAGCCGCCAGAAAACGCGCGATGTTGCAAACATGGTGAGCCTGCGCGGCATGAATGACGGATTCGGAAGCTGGATCTCCAAAAAACGGAAGACGCTCATGGTGAGCGCTCTTCTTTTGCTTGTCGGCATCCTCATTATCGGATCGGCAGTCAAACATCAGCGTGCGGTCGCGGCAGAGCAGGCGGCATGGAACGGCGCCTATGACCAGGCAAAAAATACCATTGAGCGTGCAGAGGGCGAGGTGGTGTATTCCGAAGACCGGGCACGAAAGAGCCTCGCGGAAGCGGATGATATTCTGGCGAATCTCGATGCCGCAAAAGACGAACGGAGACAGGCCATCGACAGCCTGCGGTCACAAACGGAAGGCTTGCGCGCAAAACTCCGCCGTATCGTGAAGGTTGATCAGCCGAAACGCATCTATAGCCTTTCGGACGGCCTGGCGGACGGCGCACTGAGCGCCCCTCTTGTCGTGAAAGGCAGGCTGATTGTGAGCGACCGATCCGGAGAAAAACTCGTGGTCATTAACCCCGCCTCGCAGGAAACCTTCACCATCGACATGCCCGAACAATCAGGAAGAATCATCGGCGCCGGCGAAGGAAAAACGTCCGTCATCCTCATGACGGAAAAACGGAAACTCCTTGCCGTAAACCTGGACACCAAAGACGTAAGCGAGCTGTCGCTCGGCAGTTCCGAAGCCGCCTCCGCGGCGGACATGGTGGTGTATGCCAACCGTTTGTACATCCTCGATCCCGGAACGGAGCAGATTTGGCGCCACCCGAATGCCTCTGGCGGCTTCGGCGCCGGACAAAAATATCTGGAAGCCTCCTCGGCAAAACTGAATGATGCGGTATCGCTCGCCATCGATTCCAACGTGTACATACTAAAACGCGACGGATCGGTTGCGCGATACTACGGCGGCGGACAGGACGGCTTCGCCTTGTCTCCCATCGATCCCCCGCTCACGAACGGCAATCATATATGGACGGACGCGGACAATCCGTATATTGTTATCGCGGACCAAACCGGAAAACGCGTGATCATGTTTACCAAAGAAGGAAAACTCGTGGCCCAATATATGTCACCTGCTTTTACGGGCCCCACGGATATCGCCGTGAATATCGAAACGAAATCGCTTTACATCGTCGACGGGAACAACATCTACGAATTGATTCTGCCGTAGAAACCGCCGGACATCATGTCCGGAACCATCCGATCTCGCAAACATGCCGTGATGCGCGCAAGGTAACGAAGAATCCGCACTCTTTTCACGCGCAAAACGACGTCTCATGCATACAAAACACCCTCCCGGCCGGGAGGGTGTTTTTGTTGTTCAATTACTTCAGATTTACTTTACCCCCGGCTTCCTCGATCTTCTTCTTCATCTCTTCGGCATCGGCTTTGGCGACGCCTTCCTTAATAACTTTCGGAGCGGCATCCACGAGATCCTTCGCCTCCTTGAGGCCAAGGCCCGTGGCTTCGCGTACCGCCTTGATGACACCGATTTTGTTGGATCCGGCTTCGGCGAGCTCCACGTTGAATTCGCTCTTTTCCTCGGCGGCGCCTTCACTGCCGGCAGCGCCTCCGGCCATCATCGCGACCGGAGCGGCCGCGGAAACGCCGAATTTGTCTTCCAGCGTCTTCACGAGCTCGGACAGATCGAGCACAGAGAGCTTTTCAATGGATTCCACAAGGTTCTTGAACTTTTCAGGAACCTGAACCTCGGTTTTTGTTGCTTCGTCCATAGGAGTTTGTAATACGTGATTGTTCGTTAGGCTGTAGGAGTCTCATTCATTGCGTTTTCCTGAGCAGAGTCGGCAGGCGCTTCTGCGGCGTCTGCTCCGGCTTTCGGGGCCTCGACGACGGCTGCTTCGGCGGCCGGAACGTCTGCCGGCGCGGATTCTTCCGCCTTCGCTTCAGAGGCCGGGGCTCCGGCTAATTTCACCTCCGACGCTTCGCGTGCCTCTCGAATGGCGTTCAAAACGCGTGCAAATGCAGATACGGGGGCATACATGGTGCCCACCAGTATTCCGCGGAGCTGCTGCTTCGACGGAAGCTTGGAAAGCGCGATCATCTTGTCCTGTGGGACAATCTGCCCTTCGAAAATACCGCCAAGGATGGTGATATGTTCGGTGGCTTTGGCCATGTCGCCAAGGATTTTTGCCGGAGCGATTTCATCCTCGCGGCCGAACGCCGCGCCGACCATGCCATTGAACTGCTTTGCATCGAGATCGTATCCCGCCTGTTTTGCGGCGAGCGTAAGCAGCGACTTTTTCGCCACGCGATAGTCCACGTTGGCGTCGCGGAATTTCTTCCGCATCTCATCCGCCTGCAAAACGGTCAGTCCGCGATAATCGGCGAATGCCACGGACGCGGCCTTTTTGAACGCGTCAGACAGTTCGGATACGATGGTTTCCTTTTGGATTCTTGTTTTCGGCATACGTGAGTCCGTCGGGAAGATTTGGGTACACGTGAAGAGTCAGCGATGATCAATGGGCGATGAGCATTTGGCTTTTCGCATGATGCAAGACTCTTGACATATGGCACAACCCTCCTACCCGCTCCCGACGATTCGTATATTCGTAAATATTGTGCGGATTCGTTATGTTTCTTTCGACCTTTGAAAACACCCGCAGGCATGTCCTGCGGGCGTTCGTCCCGGCCAAAAACCGGAATGGACGTCGCGTCCCGAAATACGCGCATGCGCTCGCTTTCGGGACAAGCCTCGGTAAGGGGGCCATTCGGCCTATTACCTCCACGTGGTGGAGCCTTACGGTCTTCGGACACGATGTCTTGGGATGTTGGCGGAACAATACATGAGGCGACCCTTTTCGTCAAGAATGAAACTGAAGTGACAGCCGGCGCCGAAAACCGCATGCCCGGGCTTCATCACTCGGATATCACGGTACCGCGAAACGGGCTGCCATCCAGAACCTTTTCGATATTCGCGAGCCGTTTCCCGGCAACGACAACTGTCATCTTCCATGCCGCGGCGCGTTTGGATGCAATGGGATCGAATGGGGCGTTTGTCCCCGGTTCCCATGAGGATCCTACGAGTTTGCGGAATTCACTCCAAGAAATCGCCTCGAGCTTTTTCGCATCCTCGTGGCGATAGGGATCCCTGTCATAGACGGCATCAATATTGGAAAGGTTGAGAACGAGTTTGGACGCGAACCTGTGCGCGAGACGGACGGCGACATAATCCGTGGACCATCCCGGCTTCCAGCCGGCGGCGATGAGGACGGGCCTGTTCCATGTTACGGGACGCGTTGGATCCTTCAGAACCACATGCTGGGCCACGTCCCGAAGAATATTCCGAAGCAGCTGTCCATTCAGTCGCGTGGCATGAATGCCGATCCAGTCCATGTCGTCCGGCGGGAGTTTTACGATGCGTACGGCGGCCTGCTGATAGGCTCTCGCCGTATGGCCGCCCCCTACCACGAGAATGAGACGCCTCCCCCGTCGTATTTGCCGGAGGACGAATCGGCGAAGTTCGCGGAGAAACCCCGCGTCGATTCCCTGCTTCGGAACCACGAGAGATCCTCCTATGGAGAGGACGACGATGCCGGATACAGGTGGAATGCGATTCATGAAAAACAAGCGGTCCATGCCGCATCAGTCATTTTTTGGTGCCGGCAACGGCATTGCCAACCCAGGCGATGAGCCAAAAAGTCAGGGCGCCGAGAAATGCCGCCGTAAATCCCGTTACGGTAAACCCTTTGACAATGGTGGACGCCAGCCAAAAAAGCAGGGCATTCACGACCAACGTAAACAAGCCGAGCGTTAGAATATTAATCGGCAGCGTAAAAAGCAGCAGAACGGGACGAATGAAAGTATTGATGAGTCCAATGATAAGCGCGACGATGACAGCTGTATAAAAATTCGCAATTTCAACGCCGGGAACGATCATGGGAACCAGGAAAATCGCGAGGGCGTTTATGGCCCAACGGACAAAGAGGCGCATATTAATCTAATGAGACGGTATCATGCTCGCCGAATTTTTTCCTAATCTCCTTTACCTTCTGCTCGGCCTTTGCCAGTTCGTCGCGGCATTGGGCCGCGAGTTCCATGGCGCGTTCAAACTTCGCGAGTCCCTTGTCGATATCCGGTTCTTCCCGCTCGAACCATTCGGCGATGTCTTCAAGTTCCTTGAAGTTCGCGCCGAAATCTCCTGCAACTTTTTTCTTCGCCATAACGTATAGGGTTAGAATTGTTTCTTCACGACATTGACCGTTGCGCCGGCAGTGCCGTCTTTCATGCGGACAAAAATAGCTTGTCCCCTGCCAAGACGGCTGACGCCTGAAATGACGCGTCCGCGGGTATCCTGAACGAAAGAATATCCGCGCGCAAGCACCGCCGTAGGATCCAGACCCTTGAGAAGGCGCGTAAGATGCTGAAGCCGTTCGCGATTCGACTCGAGGAGTTGTCGCATACCGCCCTCGGTCGCGGAAGCCCACGCGTCTACCTGAATGCGATACCGAGAAGCCCAGTGCGATCCAGACTCGAGGATACGGTGAAGGGCGGTACGGTTTTCCTGAAGACGCCGTAACAAGGAATCCGACATCGACCGTATGCGGCTCGCGATTTCATATTCCACGTCGCGCCGGTCGGGAACCAGGCGTCGCGCCGCATCCGTGGGGGTGGAACCGCGCACGTCCGCCGCTTCCTCCGCGAGCGTGACGTCCCGCTCATGGCCGATCGCGGCCAGAACGGGTATGCGCGAGGCAAAAATGTCGCGAGCGAGCTGTTCATCGTTGAACGCCATGAGTTCCTCGAATGATCCGCCGCCGCGGGTCAGCACGACGGCGTCATACGCTTCGCCGGATGCCTGCACGGCAGCCAACGCGCGGCGGATATCCTCGGGAGCTCTCTCGCCCTGCACGAGAACATTGTAGAGGTGGATGTCGAGAAGCGGCCACCGCTCGCAGACAATGCGCGTAAAATCGCCGTAGGCCGCGCTGTCGCGAGAGGCGATAAGCGCGATACGGCGTGGAAAACGGGGCAATTCGCGTTTTCGCTCCGAGGCAAACAGCCCCTCCTGTTCGAGCCGATGGCGCAAAAGCGCAAGCGCCTTGCGTAGAGCGCCCTCTCCAACAAGCTCTATCTGCTCGGCAGAAAGGGAAAATTTTCCGTACTTGGCATACACCCTGCCCGTCCCGGCCACGCGAATGCGCATGCCGTCCTCAAGCGGTGTCCGGAGCTTCCATATCGGCAGAAACACATTCACGAGAGACCGCTCATCTTTCAGATCGAATGTCACCCACTGCCCCTGATTCACCCGATATCCGGAGACTTCCCCTTCCACGGCAAATGCCTCATAGGCGCCAAGCGCCTGCAGCGTTTCATTCACCAGCTCGATGAACTCCGTGACGGAAAAGATCCGCATAGCTACACGGGCAAGAGCCGGATAATGAGCGCAAACAGAATAACCCACCCGATATTCGCGAGAAGAAGATCGAACGCGAACCATGGATCCTCCTTTCTGCCGAACAAACCGTGCCCTTCGAGGGGCATAAGCACGCCCCCGACAACAATGGTGAGCAAAAGCGCGTACGCGGACAACGGCCAAAATCCGTATCCCGAAACAATGCCGAGCGAGACGCTCCATGCGTACAGGACGCCGAAACAAAACGAGGCGGCGATGTGAACCAAGATACCCGCAACATGCGCCTCGCGGCGGCTATACTGCCGCCCGAACAGCCGCATGGTATCCGTATCCTTTACCACCCGTCCCGCTCCGGCGAACGGCGCGACATGGGAAAGAAACAGCATAATGCCGGCGGCGGCAATGCCGGCGGCGCCGGCATAGATGATCGGGCTCATGGATTGAAAAGTTTATCGAGATTCTCGCCTTCCACCAGAATATGCACAACTTGAACGGTGGGAAATTGAAGGAAGGTCTGTTCAATCTGCGCGCGGAGGGCCTGAATATTACAGGAACCGGCAAGCGCGAACACGATATCGCGTGAAAAATCCGCCGTCAGCACCCCTTCTTTTAAAACGATGGATCGCAGCGCCGTCCCCGGTAAAAGCGACGTACGGGATCCAGTGCCGCGTTCGAGAGCCGTGGGGCCCTTGAGAAGTTCCAGCGCGGCGGCCTCTGCCGCATTCTGCGTGCGATACACGCGCCGCGTAACCGGATAGACTTGTTCGCAGCGCTCGGCTCCCGGATCCTTTTCGATGTTAGAAAAATAGGCCTTAAGCATCGTGACCTCGCGGGAAAGCGTCACCGGGATGTTCACCGTATCCTGTTCGGAACCATCGCGTGGCGACCGGGTAAATACCTCGACGGTTCCCCCGTCCGTTTCCGGCAGCGCGTCAATGAATGCGCGAATGCGGAAAGCGCCGAATCGTCCCGCATCAGGCGCATTGGTGATGGCCTGTCCCGAAGCAAGGACAAGCCGGCGCGCATCCCGGATGCGCCAGTAAACCACGTTTTCAAACGCGCGCGCCCGGCCCAGCAACACGAACGGATTCGGCAATTCTGAATGCGCGATGACGCTCGAAACAATGACGTTCTGCGATTCCGACGCAATTTCCCCAGGCTGAACATTGGGGTCCTCCGGTAACAAAGGAAGGATATCAGAAGAGGTTGTCGGCTCTTCCTCTGGCAGAAAGGAATCCTGAAAGGCGTACTCGGAAACGGGCGGCAGCTGGTATTTTTTTACGCCGCGCAATTCGCCGATGGTCGTACGCAGGCATCCGGCTCCTAAGAGCAAAATCCCCGTGCAAAGGATCGCGATTCGCTTCATACAAGACATTGTACGTGTCAAAACCGCGCCGGACAACTCCGAGGGTTCCGACGGCCTCGATTACGGACGCGCGCGTTCTGCCGCCGCATTCGGAGCTTCTCTCTGCACGTCTATTCTCACGCGGATCAGAAAGGCAAGCGAAATCGCGATGCCAAGTACAATCGCGAGAAACAGCGGAAGGCCGTATCTGGATGCAGACGAGGACATAGACATTAGGAACGCGGACGGATCACGATCATCACAGGCGCACCGTTTGCAACATCACCATTATTCCAGTCATGGACGGCGTTGAGCAATCCGTCATAGGTGTACAGGAATCGTTCACCGAATTTTGTCCCGGGATCATTCGTAATGAACCGATCTTCCGTATAGCCGCGTACCACGAGCATGTGATAGACAGGCCCGCCGTTCCGGAAATGCGGATTCGGGAGCGTCTTCCCGTCTGCGGGAAGAATAACCGGAACGCCCATGGCGATAAACCGCTTGATGTCCTCCGGACCCCGGACGGACAGAACGTCCGCCGTAAGATCGGGATAATACTCTTCAAGGAGACGGGCGGTCTCTGTGGCTGACGTATCTTCATAAAACCCATACCGATCCTGCTGGAATCGCACGATATTCCGAATGCGCCGATCGGCTTCATCCGGATCGATAATACCCTTTTCGCGTGCGTAATACGCGGCCACCATAATAACAGACGCTTCCTCGCAGGCTTCCTGATACGGCATATCCCAATTCGCATGCGGCGCCTGCGACGTAAACGGAACCGCAAGCAATTTTTCCCTCGGAATATCGGCAGAGGACGTCGCTGACGCCTCCGGTGGCGGAGGCTTTACGCTCTCCTCGGCCGGGCGCGCCTGCGGCTTCCTTTCTTCCGCCGGAAGGGGAAATGGGGATGCCTCTTCCGCCGGCAGCGGAGGCTCCTGAAAACGCCGGACGGCCTCTCGAATCGCCGTACGTTGCGAAAACGCAATACCTCCGGCGAGGAAAATTGCCGCGACAAAAAGCGCGCCGCGAATGATTCTTCTCATGTCGGAAGCCATGACCCGCCTACTCGTTTGCATCGATCGTGACGGAGGTCATGACATCGCCCACGCGAATCTGATCCACCACGTCCATCCCTTCAATCACCTTCCCGAATATGGAATACGCGGGAGGCAAAGGCGTGTCTGCCAGCATAATGAAGAACTGAGAACCGTTCGTATTCGGTCCGGCATTCGCCATGGCGACGATGCCACGGGCATACGGCAAACCCACAGGATCGTCCTCGAAGCTATAGCCGGGGCCTCCGGTACCATTCCCCCGGGGATCTCCGCCCTGAATTACGAATCCAGGCTCGACGCGATGGAAGGTGAGGCCGTCATAGAAACGCTGGCCAACAAGATACGCAAAATTGGAAGCTGCGTTCGGCCCTTCGTCTGGAAGTATCTGAATCACAATATCGCCCTTCGGGGTTTTTATGCGCACGATGGCATTGGTCTGTTCCGCGGGAAGGACGCCGGGAAATGAAAGGGTGTTTGGTGTGGTCACAGATGGAAGAGATTCTTGAATAGGCTGGGGGGCTGGAGGGATGCCGCGCGGTTGGGGCCGCGATGGGACGCATCCTTGACCGAGAAGAAGAAGCATGGCGAATGGAAGGGCAATGCGGTTCATAGAGTGATAGCGTAGCATGAAGGAAGAGGGATGAATGAATTAGGTCCGTTCAAGAACAACGATACGCAGAAGATCCTGTTTTGCGCGAGACACATACCACGGAGCGGTTTCCTTCCAGGAATCAGGCGCCCCGCGGAGCGCAAAAAGAGGAAACGACTGCAGAACACGATAACCTGCATGACCGGCGAAGGCGGCAATGTCGGCTATGCCCGCGCGCTGGCTCCCGGCTTTTTCCAGCTCTCCGAACATGACTTTTCCGAGGGTGCTTGTCGGCAATGCCGGACTTCCGATATCCACCAGCACCATATTCGCCGATCCGAAGCTTCGGATATCCTGAAAAAAATTCTGTGTCTGGAGCCCGTCCAAATAATGCAGAAGATTCTCCATGACAATCAGACATTTTCCTTCTGTCGGAATATCTTTGACGGCTTCCTGAACGGCATGAGGTTTTGTAAGATCAGCAGGCGCGCGAATGAGTTTGCATGCCGGATCATGTCCGGCGAGCGCCTGCGCTTTCCAATTCAAAACATTCGGAAAATCGATTTCGATCCACGTGAGCGATGCGGGAAGCGCCAGACGGTATGGCCGTGTATCGAGGCCGGAACCGGGATAAAGCACCGTGCCGACAGACCGTTCCCCGATAATGCGGAGAATGAGATCGTCAAACAGTCTGGTCCGCCGGAGCATGTGTATGCCGGCCCCGTGCTTCTGCTCATACGCAAGGCCTTCCGCAAGCCCATCCTCACCAATGAGGCGTATAGCGAACGGGTCGGCGACAAGCGACTGCGGATCGTTTGCCGACCGGGCTCGGAGTGCCGCGGCCCACAGAGCCGTTTTCATAACAGGAGGCACAACCATATCGCCGAAGGGTAACAAACATCACGCAGAAGCGTCGAGGGCGCTTCCGGGGTCAACCGGCTCCCATGGCAATCCCGCTTCTCCCGCAAATCCCCAGCGCGCAGCATCGGCGTTCAGACCGTATCGGAGCATCGATGCCAATTTCGCATAGCGCATACCATCCGCATCCGTCGGATCAGCGAGGTCTGCCCCTCGTTCATTGCGGACGCGAAGATAGCTGGGCGCGCTTTCGCCGGGCAAATACACTGCCTGCACCATAACAGCTTTGGAGCCGGTGCGCCGAAGCGTCATGCTTGCCAGACCGCGCGCCAGCCAGGAACCGAATTTTACAGGATGGGACGGGTCATAGCCGATCACGGATTCCCGTATATAAATGCCGCTGCCATACGGATCCGCGGAGATGCCGGAATTTCCCATATCAACATCCAGCCCGTTCGCACGGATGGGCCCGTTATGATTCACGCGTACGTCCATCCCGCTCGTCTCCCCATTGAACAGTTGCTTGATTCGCGCGCGAACATTCGCCAAATCCTCTTCCCCGTGTCCGCAATTCACGTGAATGATCGGCGGATGACCATATGATTCGGCAACGATAATTTCAAACGAGGGCGAGAGCCAGAACCATTCCGGGTCACGCTGGCGCGCATCTTCCAGTTTTTTTGCGAGTCGACGCGACAAACTGACATGTCCGGGAAGCGATTCTTCGCTTTCCGCCGCGGCATATCCCGTGACGGAAATGGGGCGGGAGGATCTCGTGGCTTCCAACACAAAGGAGCCTGGAACCGACTCGAGCGATACGAAAGGTTCCACGTGTTTGCGAACGCCCAATGCCGCGGCCGTGCGTACGACAAGCGATCCCACATCAAAGTCCGCCTTGGACGATACGACACCGCTCACAAAAATAGCCCCGCGTCCGCCCGATACATGCACGCGCATGGAAGTCGCGGGGTCACGACGGAGATACTCATCCAAAATCGTTTCGGCAAGCATGTCGCAGAGCCGGTCCGGATGTCCGGGTGACAGCGTCCTTGCAATCCGCATAGGCCGTGACCGTATCAAAAAGACATGAAAAATCAAGGGTTACGGGGTTCGGATCTAGGATGAACACCGCTTACCTACAAACCTACGGTCGTACGGGCCTACGAACGACAGATGCAAGGGCTAAAGGCAGGGGTTATGGGGAAGATTGTAGGTGGGAGCTGCTAGCTGTTAGCAAAAGAGCTGAGGGCAAAGGACTAAGGGCTAAGGGGTTCGGGGAGAATTATGCTCCCCTACGCAACTACTCACTTTCCGCATACCGCATGGCCCGCGGCCCATACATCACGACTCACGACCTACGTCCTACGCAACTACGTACTCCACGAGGGCGAGTATGCCGTGCCCCTACTCACGACTTTCTGCTTCCTATACTTCCTGCCCCCAACTCTCCCCCGCACGATACACATAAATAGGAGCCTCTCGCGAGGTTACGCCATGCGCACGAAGGATGCGAATGGGATTCCATCCGGGGACGGCAAACTCGGCGGAGACGACAATCGCTCCGGGCGCAAGAGATGCCTGAAGCGGCTGTCGAAGATGCAGAAGCGCCTCTTCGAGCAAAAAGAGATATACGGCCGACGCTTTTTCTAACGGCGCATGCGATGCATCCCCGCGGACCAATCGCACGTTCGATCCGCATATCCTTGCCCAAAGAATGCCGGAAGCCCATGGATGGATGCTGTGTTCGTACCCGATGAGCGGACCCGCATACCCGAATCGTTCAAGAGCAAACAGGAGCGTTCCGTCTCCACAACCCAAATCCAGAATCATTCCCTGTTTCGGTAATAGCTGTTCATCAAGGATTTTTTTCACAAGCCGACGATCGCTCCGAACAAACGGAACGGCTCCGCGGTGCAGACGGATGAGCTGGATGAATGTGTGCACGGCATAGGCGGCCGTGAGGACGACGGCGGCAAAAAGCGCGAGGAGCAAGAAGAGTGTATCCATGCTTACACGGGCGGAAGCAGTTCGCGCGGAGGCTTGTTTGCGGATTTCGTGGACGCCTTCCACGCTGTCCTGCTCGATGCGGACGCCCTCGGTTCCCCGAGCGCGTCGAGCTCAATCACGTCCTCGCTCCCGGACAAATCCCAGTTCCAGCCGTGATCGGGTGGCGGCTTCGCGCGATACGCATCCACAAGCTCGATGCGTTCCGTGAGTCTGGGGTCGATCTCGTCCAAAAATTGCGATGGCCGGTTCAGGACAAGCGAATCATGCCCCATCGTGAGCGGATAACTCAAAAACAACCGCCGCCTGGCGCGCGTTACGGCCACGTAAAACAAGCGGCGCTCTTCTTCGATACCGTTTTCCTCCGCAAGCGCGCGCCCGTTCGGAAACGCCCCGTCCGCGAGATGGAGAATAAAAACCGTGTCCCACTCGAGCCCTTTGGACTGATGCACCGTTGAAAGCACCATGCGTTCGTCGTCGTTCGGCCCATACTCCTCGCGTTTGGCTAGAACATCGTCATATAACGACACGTCGGCGAGAAACGATTCAAGCGATTCATAGCCTTCCGCGAACAAGGCGAACTGCTCGATATCTTCAAGCCGGTCCCGCCAATTCGGGTATTCGCGCTCGAGAAGCTGCTGATAGCTCGAGGCGGCCACGGCCCGAATCATGGCCGACGGAGTCGGCGCTTCTGTCACCATGCTTCCGGCGATCGCGAGAAATTCTCCCCATCCGGATGCCGCGCGCGGCGTCACGATTCCGTCCATGCGGTCGGCAAGCGCGCCAGAAAAATGTTCATGCGTCATCGCCTGCCGGCTCAAGGCTCCCGCGAGCGTCTCGCCGATGCCGGCCTGCATAACAAGAACGCGGCGCCAGGCGGTCTCGTCTTTGGGATTCTGAAATACGCGGAGAAACGCCTGAATGTCCTTGATATGCGCCCGCTCGAAAAATTTCAATCCTCCGCGGTATTCGTACGGAATGTCCCGCTTCAAAAGCTCGAGCTCCAGTTGTTGGGAATGCGAGGTAGCGCGGAACAGCACGGCCATATTCCGGAGCGCCGTCCCCTCTTCGCGGAGACGAAGCGCCTGCTCCGCAATGTACTGCGCCTCTTGTTTTGCGGAGGCGCAGGGAATAACGGCGGGCTTGGATCCTCCGCGTTGAACGCCGACGAGCTCCTTTTCGAACTGATCCAAATTATGCCGGAGCGAGTCGTTCGCGAGGTGCAGAATTTCCGGCGTAGAACGGTAGTTCGTGACGAGTTTGAATACGCGAACCTGCGCATGTTCCTCAGGAAAACAAAGAATGTTCTGGACATCCGCGCCGCGGAACCCGTAAATGGATTGCGCGTCATCCCCCACCACAAATACATTGCCGTGCGCATGCGCGAACCGGTTCACGATGCGCGCCTGAATGGCATTCGTATCCTGATATTCGTCCACAAGCACGTACCGAAAACGCGACGAAATCGACGCGCCCGCATCGGGCATTTCCAGCAGACGGAGAAGATTCTGCAAGAGATCGTCAAAATCCATGCTGTTTGTTTTTTGTTTCCGATCATCGTACCGGCGTGCAAGCTCCTCAAGGTCCGAAATCAGTTCCCGAAATGACGGATGCTTGAGCTCGACGGTTTCCTGAATGCTCCCGCAGATGTTCCGTGCATATGAAAGAATGTTTGCGCATACGGCCGGAGACGGAAACCGTCGTTGCGTCATGTCGATATGCATGTCCTTCAACACGGCCTTCAGCAGACCTTTCGCATCCTCCATATCGAGAATGGTAAAGCCGGGCGTATACCCCAGCCGTTCGGCGTTCATGCGGAGCAGGCGATTTGCAATGGAATGGAATGTTCCGCCCCATATGCCGTGAACGGCGCTCCCGAGCAGGCGTTCCACCCGTTCCAGCATTTCGCGGGACGCTTTATTCGTAAACGTAAGCAGGAGAATGTCCGATGGCGGTGTGCCGCGCTCGATCATGTAGGCAACGCGATACGTGATGGTGGTTGTTTTTCCCGAACCGGCGCCCGCCAGGACGAGCGCGGCTCCTTCGCCGTGAAGAACGGCGTCACGCTGTTCCTGATTCAGCGCGTTCGAGTAATCCACGGAAAGCTTGCGCGTGGATTCCGCGCCTTCAAGCACGAATCGTTTTGTCATGGCCGTAAGCGTAATGCCTGAACGTTTTGAATGCAAAGCCCCCGTACGGCATGTACGGGGGCGTGAAGGTCGCCGAAAAAAGCCTAGAGCTGATCCGACGCCTCTTTAAGACAAAGCTTCGCCAGCATCCAGTCGTCCTCACGGGCCGTGGCGATGGCGGCGTCGAGCTTGGAAAGAAGCGTATCCTGAACGGGATAGCGAAGCGTACGATCATCCATGGTCGCGACCTTGTCGCGATACTCACGCATGCGGCGCAACATGACGTCGAAAGCCTCTGGAGCAAGCGCATGCGTCATAACAAGCCGCTTCCGGCCGCCGGAACCGTGGGACCTTCGGCGATATCGCTCCGAACGACGAAGGGATTCCATGAGAAAGGAAAGCGGAGAAATAATTTCCACCTCCAGCGCATACTGGGCAAAAATCCAGGCAATGCCTTTCTGCAGACGATCGTAGATCCCGTTGAGTTCCTGGCGCATGGCCGCACCGTCCCGTTCCTGACCTGTTGACGCGATCTTGTGTTTCATGCCGTGTGGTCGGCGTTCGGCCGCGGCAATGCGGAAGGCAATACGGGAGGCTTCCCGAAGATCTTCCGCCGTGAACCGAGCATTCATACGAAACGGCGTCTCGAGGATTGCGTCGAAACGTCGCGCCTGTTCGTTCAGAATATCGATTGTCCGCTTCATGGCGCCTGTGCCCGCATGTGGCGCGGCGATGAGGCGCAAAAGTCCGCGCCTGCCAAGCAGACCGCGCAGCTCCTCATACACCGTTTTGATATGCTGAATGACGCGGAAGACGCGCACCGTCCTCGCGCTTACCACGCGTAGAATCGAACGAACCTCGTCTTCGCGCTTCAGGAGATTGCCAATGCCGCCCCCGCCGGCCATCGCGGCCGCCGGGATATTCATTCGACCCAGCTTGTCTTTTTGGCGGAGCGCGCGGAGAAAATGCGTCTCGGCCCCCTGTTTCCAAGGATTACGCTTGGCGTTCAAAAGCCTGGTGAGATGCTGAAGCGCGGTTTTGAATGCGACGGCATCTTCCGCGGTCAGCGCGCCGGCCGACAGCATGGCCCGCACGTACGCGCGAGCCGTACGGATATCATCGTAGATTTCCTGAAGTTCCCCGTCGCGGACGGTCGGAAGCTGTCCGCTCTGATGATCGATGTGGCAGCCGGCTCGATACGCTTCGTACAAACCGTATTCATAGGCCATGTATTCCACGCGGTTATCCGTTCGCTTTTTGAGTTCGCGATTGCGGACAAACACGGTTCCGCTCAAAAACGACGGGCCGTCTTCTCGCCGTTTGACAAGAACGAGCACGCGTTCGGCGTCGAGCGCGAGGAATTTTGCTTTCAGCGGTCCCCGCTTCGTACGGATCTCCCGAACCACGCGCTTCCCCGATGCAATGGATGAAGGCATTGAACGTTCCTTTCTGTATAAGGTACCGGAAACGCACCCTACCATAGGACGCAAAAAAAGAAAGCGGCAACGAGAGATATCGAAAGAGGTCCTGGCGGACCTCGAACAAACGTTCCTATATTGATGCCGAAACGCGGAATGCCGCTTCGCAGGCGAAGAGCGCCTTCCGTTGAGCATCGATTTTTTTCTTTTGCCGTCGGAGCGCGCGAACGTCCTCGGTATATGCATCAAGGAACCGAACGATATCCTTTTTGCCGATCGGCTGGCCGGAGAGGGAACGAAGAATGCCGATACCGCAGCGGGCGGAGGAACGTAATGCTTCGATCTGCAGAATCGTTTCTTCCAGCGCGAGGAGAACAAGCGCGTTGCGCTGATCCTCGCATTCCGGCTGCGGAGGAGGCTCGGCGAGCCCGGCAAAGGGCATGTTCTGCATTAGCGCGTCCTGCCTCTCGCCGAGGCGCAAATATTCCTGAATAATCGGTTCCAGGACGATATATCTGTCATAGAAAGGATATTCCATGTACAGACTGCTGTCCCGGAGCGGCTGGACAGCGGCCTCGTCGGATCCAGAATTCCTCGCGCCGGAGGGCGCATGCACAGGCCCGGCTTTTCTCCCGACACAGGCCCAAAGAACCATGGACATGAACAGGGTCATGCGGCAACCGAATGCTCGAACGTTCACAGTACCTCCAAAAAGAGCGAGAAGGCGAGCTTCCTTCAAAAGGAAAAAAAGATCAAGGTCTGCATCCGTTCCATTTACAGGTTCGTTTTGTTCGCAATATGCTCCTCAAATGTACGCGCATAATGCACGGCCCCGTCTTTCCCGGTCAGAAAAAAATAATAGTCCGTCATGAGCGGCGATAAAACCGCGCGAATCGAAGAAAGGCTCGGTTGATTAATGGGGCCGGGAGGCAACCCGTCGCGCCGATACGTGTTATACGGGGAATCCGTGGCAAGATCATCAGCCGTCGCGCGCGAGCGTCCGCTCTGAAGAATATAATTCAGCGTCGCATCGCTTTGCAGGCGCATGCCGTTTTTCATTCGTTTCAAAAAAATCCCGGCGACGATTTGTCGATCCTCGGAATGTTGAACCTCCGCTTCCACAATGGAGGCAAGCGTGATGATTTCGTGCCAGGACATGCCCGAGGCCTTGCGATCCGCATCCAGAGGAATCAGCGCCTTCTCGACAAATGCGCGAAGCTGTTTTCGGATAAGCCCCTCCGGAAGCTGGTCCTTCCATACGCGATAGGTGTCCGGAAACAAATATCCTTCGAGCGATTGTCCGGAAGGAATATCCTTTAGGAAATCAAAGTCCTCCGCCAGCGCCGCATCGAAAGGCAGCGACGGCCTCGTTCTTCCGGTAAGCGCATACACCAAGGACGGATCCACGCCATATGCCTTGAGCTGTTCAGCCTCGTCATTGATGGTCTTTCCTTCGATAATTTGAATGCTGACTTCCTCGCGCTTCGGACCGAGGGCAATAACGTCCGCGATTGTTTTGTACGGCGTCCCTTTTCGAAAGGAGTAGCTTCCGGCCTTCGGCCGACGAGCCGGCGGATACAGGCTGGCGAACATGTCATATCCCAGACGCGTTTTCAAAAGGCCGGATGACTGCAATGCGTCCGCAACGGCATCTGCCGTTTCCTCTTCTCCGACAATGATGCTGACGGGAGCTCCGGCCTCCGGTATGGAAAACCAGGCGGCAGAAACGAATGCGCTCATGAGAATGCCTCCGATGAGGATGGCGAAGGCGAGCAGGGCGAGAAAAACGCGCATGTCAGGAAAGCGTTTCAATGCCGCGATGCACGGCCCGAACGACGGCGAACGCAATCACGCCCACGGCAATCCCGCCAAGAATATCGGTGGGATAATGCATGCCTGCCATCATGCGTCCGAACGCGATAAGCAGGGCCATGCCGAGCGAAAAAATACCAATGGACGGATGAACATACAACAAGGCTATGGCAACGCCGAAGGCCACGGCCGTGTGACTGGAGGGAAATGATCCGGCCTGAATATTCGGCGGCACCACGGCCTGCACGAGTGGCGAAGCCGCAAAAGGCCGGACGCGGCCGATGAGCGATGCGATGAATGTGGAAATGGTAAAGGCTATGAGTGCCGTCCACATGGCTTCATACACGGCCGCCTTCATGTCTGCGCTTCTGCGCGCCAACAGGGCAAACGGAACCAAAAAATACACCAGCCAGCGGGCAAGAAAACCAATCATAAGCCGCGATCCCGGACTTGCGGCCGCTTGTTGGAGTTTGATAATGAGATCGAGTTCGTTCATAGACAGGGAGCAGGGAGTGGGAAGAAGGAAGCGGGAGGACGAATTTCCTACTCCCCACTCCCTACTCCCTCCTCTCCCTTTCCCTTAGGCTTTTCCGTCTTCGGTTCATAGGGGCACCACAACCGGACAGGACAATGCCAGCATTCCGGTTTGCGTGCTTTGCAAATATCACGGCCGAATTGTACGAATACGCGATTCGTCTCGCTCCAGAGAGCTTTGGGCAGGATGCGTTTGATATCCTCTTCAACCTTTTCCGGCGTCTTCCCCCGGCTCCACCCCAGCCGATGCGCGATGCGGAACACATGCGTGTCCACGCATACGGTATCCTGATGATACACATGGGACAAGACGCAATTCGCCGTCTTCCTGCCGACGCCCGGCAATACCGTAAGTTCTTCCAGCGTTTTTGGAACCCTCCCTGCATGATTCTTCAGAATCATGTTTGCGAGCCCGTGAATAGCCTTGGCCTTGGACCGATAGAGCCCGATGCTCGATATCGCTTTTCCGATCGCGGCGGGAGAGGAACGGGCAAGCGACGCCCAGGTAGGAAACCGTTTTTTGAATGCCGGAAATATCTTTAACACCTGCACATCGGTGGTACGCGCTGACAAAAGGACGCCGAGCAGCGTATCTTTCGGATTCCCAAGATCCATGTCCGCTTTGCCGCGATAGCGTTTCGCGAGCGCGCGGACGACCCGGTCCGGTCCCTTTGGATGCACGTGCGGATGCCGCGAACGGTTTTCGGATGTCATGTTCAATGAAGTATACCAGGAGGGCCGCGTCGGCAGACGGGAGGAAAACGTTACATGAGCGGCCGACCGGTCATATCCGGCGGCTGCGGCAGGCCCATAATCTTGAGCATGGTCGGCGCCACGTCGGCGAGCATACCGATGGGCTGCGTCATCGACAGGTCACCCCCCACCACATCCCCGCTCGGCGCTTTCATGCCTTCGAATGATTTCCCGATAATCAAAAACGGAACGGGATTCGTGGAATGTTCCTTATCGATATCGCCCGTGACGAGATTTTTTACTTCTTCGGCATTGCCGTGATCGGCCGTAATAAGCACCGCGCCGTTCACGGCGAGAACAGCATCCACGATCATGCCGATGGCTTTATCCACGGTTTCGTTCGCGATCACGGTTGCCGCCTCATTTCCTGTATGCCCGACCATGTCCGGATTCGCGAAATTCATGATGATGGCATCATACGTTCCCCCGGCCACTTCCTTAACCACGCGTTCGGCGATGGGAATAGCGCTCATCTCCGGCGCCTTGTCATAGCTCGATACGCGAGGGCTCGGAATGATCGCGCGGTCCTCGCCCGGAAATTCCTCCTCGCGCATGCCGTTCATAAAAAACGTAACGTGGGCGTATTTCTCCGTCTCCGCGATATGGAGCTGTTTCAGACCTGCGTCGGACAAAACGCGCGCCAAACAGGTTTCGATGATTTGCGGCGGGTAGGCAACCTCTACCGGCAAATCCTTTTCATACTCGGTGAGGGTTCCGAAAAACAGATTGTCAATTTTTTCGCGCGGGAATTTATCGAAGGACGGGAGCGTAAACGCTTTTGTAAGCTGGCGCGCGCGGTCAGGACGAAAATTAAAGAAGATGCACGCATCGCCCGGCCGCACCACGGAAACCGGCTTGCCCCCTTTTGCGATCACCGAGGGAACAAACTCCTCGTCAAACACCTGTTTGGCATACGATGCCTGAATAGCTTCTTCGGCCGTTGCAAATATCTCATCCGATTGCCCGAACGCGATGGCACGATACGCTTTTTCGGTGCGCTCCCAGCGATTGTCGCGGTCCATGGCCCAGTAGCGCCCGGCAACCGACGCAATGGAGCCGATGCGAAGATCCTTCATTTTCGCTTCAAGCGCCTGCACGAACCCGAGGCCAGAGTTGTAAATGGAATCGCGACCGTCCAAAAACACGTGAACGACGACCTCCTTTACCCCTTGCTGTTTGGCAAGCTCCAGAAGGGCATAACAATGCTCCTGTCGCGAATGAACGCCGCCCTCGGAAACCAGACCCAGAAGATGTAATGTGCCATTATTCGACTTTGCATGTTCGCAAGCCTTCAGAAAGACGGAGTTCTTGAAAAACTCCCCGTTCTCAATGGAAACATTAATGCGCGGCAAAGACTGATAGAATACCCGGCCGGCTCCAATGGTCAGGTGACCTACTTCGGAATTTCCCATTTCGCCCCAGGAAAGTCCCACGGCCATACCGGACGCCTGTACGGTCATCGCCGGATACGATTCGATCAGGCGTTTCAACACGGGCATTTTCGCTTCGCACACGGCATTCCCGTCCACACAGGGCGCAACGCCGAATCCGTCCAGAACCATGAGAACCACGGGCTTGGGGATAGCCATACGTCCCTACAGGATAGTCAGAAAAATGGCTCAATACAAGGAAAAAATACCGTGTCTACTTCTGTTGACAAAATGGGGCTTTTTTGGTATATTTTTCCATTCCTCGTACCCGGTTGAATCCGGCGTATGATGGGATGGCGCCCGGAACGCAAAGCGGGCGTCCACACGCAGCTTCACAACAACACGCGGAGGGAATACATGACCACAGCACCCAAACCCCCGGAGCTTCTCGCTCCGGAAGACGATGACGAGGATGAACCCCGCCTTTGTTCGCTCCGCGAAAAGGTGGTGCCGGCAAAAACGGAAAAGCTTCGCCTCGTCGAAAATAAAGTTTCGACTTCATTGGGGGATCACCCTGTCTTGATCAGACTCCGACGGCAAATGGCGGAGAAGGAGAAGCCATGAGCAAAGACGTTGATGCGGCAAAGGGAGCGGGCGAAGACATCGCCGCTCTGGCCGAGGAAGGCCCGGAGGCATTCCTTTCTTCGCCGCCGCCCTTGAAGGCGAGCGGACAGAATCCGGCGTCGATGTTCGTGCCGGAGGACGAGGACGACGAGCCAAGGCTCGGCGCCATCATCGCGAAGGCGCCCGAACAGGAAATCGAGGAGCGCTCGGCAGAAGAATCTCCCGCAATCATCGCGGTAGCGACCGCGTCCGAATCGGAAGATGAGGACGAGGACGACGAGCCAAGGCTCGGCGCCATCATCGCGAAGGCGCCCGAACAGGAAGAGATGAACGAGGTCGCGCAAGCGAACGAAGGCGCATCCGATGAACCGAATCGTGCAGCGGTCACGATCATCGCATCCGCGATGGAAGCTTTGGAAAAGCCGTCCCAACCGTCACTGGATATCCCGGTGGTGGAAGGTTCGCTCATCCTTGGCGGCAAGGCGGCCGGAAACCCCCAACCCGTTCTCCGTTCTGCGGAGAACGGCAGCGACGCTCCGGACATCGAGATTTCACCGGCCACGAACGGGGAGGGTGAGGCTCCGAATACGTCGGGGCATAAACCTATGTCGCGCATCGGCGAAGAAGCTTCCATTCCGCTTTCTCGGGCGGGAGATCGGCCGTCCCTCTCCGATTCGGCGCTTGGCGGAATGATCGAAGAATGGATCGGCGGAAATGTCACGGTCGATGGCCTTCGGGAAGTCTTTCGGGAACAATTTCCGCTCCCCGCCGGACTCTTCCGGCTGCTCATTCGGCTGGACGAAATCGCGCTCTCCCATGACGAGGCGCGAAGCGAAAAAGCCGCATGGTGCCGGGGCGGCGTGTTCGCCGAACTCATCGCTCGCGGGCACTTGGAAGACATCGGTGAACCGTACAATGTTCGCGACCAGCAATGGTTCGTGAACCACGGTGCGCAGACATTCCTCCACGGAGAAACGGATCCGGCGCGACAGCGCTGCATCCATGCGGCACTGGAGCTTTTCCATGCGCGACTGACCCAGCATACCGGCATGGATCGGGAGCTGGCGGACGCCGCGCGAGGCGAGGCGGACAGGGCAGAGAAAGACGGGAAGGCGGAAACGCCCCCCGATCCCGAAACGCCCAACCCGACTCAGAAAGCGCCGGCACCCGCAATGCGCCGGAGCCGGGTGAGGAGCTTCGACCGGAATCTGACCGCAATCGCCGCGGGTTCCGTGATGCTTGCGGCAAGCGTCGTTCTCATCGCCTTGGGACCCATGGGCTTTGGCTCGCGTCATGTCCCGCCCCAGCCCAAGGGAACCGTGGCCATGCCGGCATCCGTGCCTGTAAAAACGCCGGCACAGACGACGTTGGCGGCCTCGACAACTCCCTCGCCAATGTCGGAATGTGTTACCATCGAGCCCGACGAAGGCGTCGTGGCAGACTGCGTCAAGGGAACGCGGACAGACCTCGGCGGAGGCCGAATGAAACTCTGCGGATGCACACTCTACTGACGCGCGGGTTCTCCCTTAAACCGCGTATCTCACAACACCCCCTATGCACGTGCAGCGGGGGTGTTCTTTTTTAGGATCATTTCTCCATTGCCGCGCAACGGTCGGCTCCGTGCTCATTCATTGCCTGACGACCCGGAAGAGCCCCGCGAACGGTGCCGGACATACTCCACGAAGCCCGGAGAAATAGAGAGAAGAACAATGACAATAATGACGAGGTGGATTTTTTCTTCAATGCCGGGAACAACTCTTCCGAGAAAATACCCTATGGAAAGCATGGATCCCACCCACAAAATGCCTCCGAAAACGTTATAGGCAAAAAATTTTCCATACGGCATCCGCGCAATACCCGCAACAATAGGTGCGAAGGTGCGGACAATGGGCATAAAGCGGGCTAGGACGATGGTCTTGCCTCCGTGTTTTTCATAAAACTGCTGAGCGCGCACGAGATGATGCTTGGCGAACAATATGGACTTTTCCTTTCGGAACAGCGCCGGACCCGTGAGAGAACCGAACCAATAACCCGTACTGTCTCCGACAATGGCCATGACAGAAAGCAGGACAAAGAGGAATGCAATATCCAAGTGCCCTGTTCCCGCGAAAAGTCCCGCAGTAACAAGAAGAGAATCTCCCGGCAAAAAGAATCCTGCAAGCAGTCCGGTTTCCGCGAAGACGATGATCGCGAGAACGGCATATCCTCCCCAACGGATGAGTTCATCGAGATTATGAAGTTTCTGAAAAAATTCAATGACGATATCCATGCGATTCGAAGAAGTGTATCGGGAACGCTCGCGGTCGTGAAGCCCTTGCCCCGCGGCGTAAGCTATGATACCTTCCTGCCGCAATAACGCAGCCACGGGTGCGTGGTGTAGCTGGTTAACACGTCGCCCTGTCACGGCGAAGATCGAGGGTTCGAGTCCCTTCGCACCCGCCAGAGCAAAGCCGCCGCTAGGCGGTTTTTGCGATGACGAGATTAGGTTACGGGCCTAGGATGAAACCGCTTACCTACGAACCTACGGTCTTACGGACCTACGAACCTACTGACCCGAGGGCAAAGAACTAAGGGCTCAGCAGGGCAAAGGGCTAAGGGAACGGATTACGGGGCGCAAGGCTCATGGCGCACGGCCTCGCCCTACGCAACTACGTACTCTTCCCCCTACGCAACCACGCAACTATGTCCTACGCCCCCCTCTTCCCACTCTCCACTCCCTCCTCACAACTCCCACCTTCCTGTTGACAATCCCTCCGCATCTGCATAGGCTCTGCATGCCCTTTTCATGATGGAGGATGAATGCGCATCAAAACCATCGCGCGATGCCGCGACCTGAATTTGAAGGATATGCGCTCCCTCGTAGAGCGCCAGGACAGAGCCGCCGTGCGTGAATTGCTCGAGCGTCTTGCGGATGTCTCAAAGCCGAATGACGGCGCCGGCCTCGTGCTCTTGGTCCTCACAGCCGTTGCCCGCTATGCAACATGGCTGCCGGACAAACTGCACATTCTCCTGGAAGACCGGGATGGAGTAACGCTCTTGGATGTCCTCGCCGGCTCCGGCGGCCTCATGGAACGCATTTGGCCGCGAAAAATCTTCGTGTTCCAGGCGCCGATCGGCGAATTCGCCGCAATTGCGGAACAGCTGGAACGACGGAAGGAAAATCCCTTCACCTTCACGCAGGAAACGCGCGCCGGACATCCGACGCTTACGGCGATCATGAATGTGCCGCCGCGGGAACCCTCCATGCCCCCCCTGCCCGATCGCAAGGCCGAGCGGACCATGAATATGCTTCGGACGGTTAAGAGAGCGAGCATCCCGCCGGCGGACGGCTACGCTCACGCCACAGCCACGCCTCTTGTTAGCGGGAATAAGACCTCATCTTCTCCCTCCGCGGCGAAAAATCCCATTGTGCCGGTAACCGCGCTTCGCGCGCCGGATGGGAAACCGGCAACGGGAAACGGTCCGGAAGAACCGGCCGAAGACCGCGATATAAAGGACATCGATGATGCCTGGTGACAGGACCCCGCCCTCCGGGGTCCTTTTATTTTTGAAGCTGATTGATTTTTGCCGCCAAAATAAAATCGTTCCGAGAAAGTCCGCCGATAGCGTGCGTGGTCAAATCGAGCCGAACCGTATTCCAAAAATTATGAATGTCGGGATGATGTCCTTCTTGTTCGGCAATGGATCCGATCCGGTTTATGAACGAGAGCGCTTCAGGAAAATCGCGGAATGCGAATGTCCGCGACAACTGTTTGGCGTCCGCGGAAAGCTGCCAGCCCGGTACCTCTTGGAGCATCGGCAGGGAAAGCTCGCGCGTGAGCGGTGCAATACCGCCTTCGCAGGGAACGCAATGCTCGGACAAAATGCTAGTACTCATACGCGCACGATTTCGATGCGGTTGGTGCCCTCCGCGTGCCGAAGAGACGACCCACTCACAGCAACGAGGAGCTGGGACGGCTTTACGAGACGCTTGCGTTGCAGAAGGCTCAAGGCCGCGCGGAGCTGCTTTTCGGGGCTCGACTGTTTTTTCAGGAAGAACGCGTCCTGTCCCCACACCAGCCGAAGTTGCCTGGCAACACGCTCGTTATGCGTTACGGCAAACAGACGCGCTTCCGGACGATATGCCGATACCGCGCGGGCCGTTGCTCCGCTTGCCGTTAAAAGAAGAACGGGGGCATGCTGAAGGGCGTCCGAGACCACGCGCACCGTTGCGCCGATGATTTCGGTGACATGTGTGTCCGCAGGCAATGCGTATGGCGTCAAATCGTCAAAAACCGACCGCTCCATAGCAAGAATCGCGGTAGCCATGGCGCGAACCGCCTGAACCGGAAACGCACCGGTTGCCGTTTCACCCGAAAGCATTACAGCGTCGGTGTGATCCGCAACCGCATTCGCAACATCCGATGTTTCGGCACGGGTCGCCCGCGGATTGCGCTGCATGGAATCAAGCATCTGCGTGGCGACGATCACGGGCTTGCCGGCGTGCCGGCAGGCATTGATGATCTGCTTTTGGATGACCGGGACGGTTTCCGGCCGCAGTTCAATGCCCAAATCGCCGCGCGCAACCATAACCGCATCCAGGAGCGGAAGAATGGAATCAAAATGGTCGATCGCTTCGGGTTTTTCGATTTTACCGACAATTTGTATTCCGGCCGCGCCCGGTGTTTTCTTCAACATGCGCCGAAGATCCTCGACGTCCTTTGCCGTACGGATAAAGGACATGGCGACAAAATCCACCCCGGCTTTCACGCCGAATGCCGCGTCCGCGCGATCTTTGTCGGAAAGGGCCGGAATCCGCAAATGGGTTCCCGGAAGATTCAGGCCTTTATGACTCGTTAATGTTCCACCCTGGAGAACGTCGCAGTGAATACGGTGGCCGTCGACGCGACGGACGACGCATTCCAAGAGCCCGTCATCCAACAATATCCTGGATCCGCGCGCAACATCGGCATGCAGACTCGGAAGCGTCACAGGAATATCGCCTGGCGCGGGGTTTGGGCTTGTGGAAAAAACCGCTTCACCGCGCAATAGCACTCCCTGATCAGGAAGATTGCCGACGCGTATTTTCGGTCCCTGCAGATCCTGCAAAATCGCAAAAGGACGCTCCAAATGCCGACCGGCCTGGCGCAGCCGGCGAAGAAGCGCCGCATGTGAGGCGTGGGTCCCATGAGAAAAATTGAGCCGTGCGACATCCATGCCTGCATTCCCCAACGCAATCATGGCGCGCACCGTATCTGTCGCAGGGCCGATCGTGCATACGATCTTCGTTCGTTTGTGCTTCTGGATCATGACAAAAGGATACACCGGCGAATGCTCTTCCGCTACAGGCGTTTTTTCCGTTTACGCGATGATGCCGCCTCAACAACGGACAAGCGCATGAGCGCATCCAGTTCGCGCTGAAACGTCTCAACGTCCTCGAATTGACGATACACGGATGCGAAACGGATATAGGCAACTTCGTCGAAGTCTTTCAAATGCTGCATGACGATTTCACCAAGGCGTACGCTCGTAATTTCATCCGCCGAAAGTCGTTGAATAGCCCTTTCGATGCCGTGGACAAGACTACGAAACGCGGCCTCGGTGACCGGCCGCTTTTCAAGGGCCTTTTTGAGGCCTCCGATGAGTTTTTCTTTGCTATACGCTTCCCGTTGTCCGTCACGCTTAACGACAACAAGATCCAATAAAAGAATTTCTTCGGACGTGGAAAAACGGAATCCGCATTTATCGCATTCGCGCCTCCGGCGTATGGAATCTCCCTCCGCGCTCATGCGCGAATCCACGACGCGCGTATCGGGATGATTGCAGACGGGGCAACGCATGAAAGGGATGCTAGCAGACGAAACGAGCCTATTCTAGGGTGGAGGCGTAAAGGTCTGGAATTGGGAGTTAGCAAATTGGCTATTGGTGAAAAGGAACAAGTGAGTAGTGAGTGGTTACGGGTTTCGGGCGCATGACTCATGACCCACGTTCTACGCCCTACTCCCTTTGTCCTATGAGGGGACCACGGAGTGGTGAGTAGTGAGTGGTTAAGGGGAAAAGCATGCACCTCCTACGTCCTACTCCCTACTTCCCACTCCCTTTGTTCCATGACCTACGATCTTACAGACCTACGGTCCGTTCGGGTCTCGGGTTACGCGTTTCGGGACGCAAGGCTCATGGTTCATACCTCACGACCTACGCACCACGTCCTACGCACTTTTCGCATCCCGCTCTCCGCCTACATCATCTTTTTCCGTATGAACGCGGGAATTTCCAGCTCTTCTTCTTCGCGCTTCTTGGAAGTGACGACAGGCACTGGCTGCGGCGATGAAGGAGCCTGATTGGTGGGAGCATACTGCGGCGGCTGAATATGCGGCTGCTTTTCCGCCGGAGTCACGGGCGGTCTCACATCTTCCTGAACAACAAGTTTTGCAGACGGGCGTGCGCCGAATGGCACGCGTTCCATTTTTTCATATCCCGAGCTCTGCTTGGGTGGCACATATGTACCCGACGCCAGCACGGCCTTGGGTTTTGCAACGCGCGGCGATGAATCAAATCCTGTTGCAACGACGGTGACCTTGACCTCATCTTTCATAGTCTCGTCGATGGTGGCGCCGAAAATAACCTTTGCGTGAGGATCAGCGGATTGCGTAATGACCTTGGCGGCTTCCGAAACTTCATACATGCCCAGGTTTGAACCGCCGCAAATCGTAAACAGAATGCCCTTGGCACCGTCTATGGATACTTCGAGAAGCGGCGACGCAATAGCGGCCTTGGCTGCTTCGGCCGAACGATTTTCCCCCTGCCCCCTGCCGATTCCCATGAGGGCGCTTCCGCGATTCTGCATGATCGCTCGGACATCGGCGAAGTCCACATTGATAAGTCCCGGAACCGTAATAAGTTCCGAAATGCCCTGGACGCCCTGACGAAGGACATCATCCGCGATTTCAAAGGCATCGAGCAATGCCGTTTTACGATCGATGATCTGGAGAATGCGGTCGTTCGGAATCGTAATGATGGTGTCAACGGCTTCCGCCATACGATCATAGCCCGCATCGGCGATTTGCCGCCGCTCGAGACCCTCGAAAGAAAACGGGCGCGTGACCACGGCCACGGTAAGCGCGCCAAGCTCACGGGCAATCTCCGCCACCTTTGGACCGGCGCCGGTGCCCGTACCTCCTCCGAGCCCGCAGGTGATAAACACCATATCCGCGCCCTTCAGCGATTCGCGGATGTCGTTCTGGCTCTCTTCCGCCGCACGCGCGCCAACATCCGGATCCATACCGGCTCCTAGCCCCCGCGTGACAGTTTTACCGATATGAAGTTTTCTCCGAGCAAGAGAGTGCTGCAGCGCCTGCACGTCCGTATTGATGGCGATAAAATCAACGCCGCGGATTTTCGAACTAATCATCCGATTGAGCGCAGACCCTCCGGAGCCGCCAACCCCGATAACTTTGATGTTCGCAAACGTTTCTATGTCGGGTGTGATTTCGGGCATAATTGAGTACGTTGATTGTTCAAATATGGCTTTGTTGAGCTAAAAAATTGCTCTTCAGCGTGAAGATACGCTGGTAGAGCTTCCGCGTCAAGCAATATTTTTTTCCACTGGGTTGATAGAAAAAAGCACGGTTTTGCCGCGCCTGTGGAAAAGATTCTTCACGAATTACGGAATAAAGGATTTGAACATTTTCTTCAGATGCGACTGGACGGAGCCAATGATATTCGATCCGCGCGACCGAAGCATGGTCCCCCGTTCTCCCTTAGAGACGCCGCGAATTTCGGCAAATCCCCATTCGACCAATCCTACGGCCGTCGAAAATGCCGGGTCATGGACAATCTCGGGCATAGGGGTCGAAATATGCGTCGAAGCGCCGATGGAAGCAGGGAGCCGCAAGATACGTTTGGCAACGTCGACCATACCGCGCAAACGCGCTCCTCCCCCCGTAAGGATGGCGCCCGCGGGAAGCATGCCGCTCCGATCGATACGGTGAAGTTCTTCTTCTATTTTTTCAAAAATCTCTTCAACGCGCGCTTCGATAATTTCAGACACGAGGAGGAGCGAAACATCTTCGGCGTCCTCGGCGCCAAAGGAAGACAGGTCCACCTGATCGCGCTTCACGTAGTCGCCAGGAATCGCCGACCCATGCTGCACCTTCAACTGCTCCGCGGCATCAAGGGATGTTCGAAGACCGATGGCGATATCGGATGTGATGTGATCGGATCCAATAGGGAGAACGCTCGCATGCAAAAGTTCGCCCTCTTCAAAGACGACAATTGACGTTGTGGAGGCCCCGATATTGACCACACAGACGCCGAGCTCCCGTTCACGGGTATTGGTCACCGACTCCGCGGCAGCCAGAGGGCCAAAGACGAGCGAGGCAATATCCAGACCTGTCCGAAATACGCATTTGGTCATATTGCGCACATTTCCCGCCAACCCGAGCACCAGATGCGCGTCTGCCTCCATGCGAATACCATGCATGCCGAGCGGATCCTTAATGCCGCTTTGCCCGTCGATGGTGAATCCGTGCGGCAATACATGCAGAATTTCGAAATTCGCGGGATTGGCTGCGCTTTTCGCCGATTCCAGAACCCGTTCAATGTCCTCTTCGCGTATGTCCCCGTCCGGTTTGGAAACTCCGATGACGCCTTTCGCATCCATCACGGTAATATGCGTGCCGCTGATGCCGACCACGGCCTCATCGAGAGGAACGCCTACCTGCTGTTCCGCGCGTTCAAGACCTGCGGAAACGGAAGCGACGGCATCTTCAAGAGCGGATATAACTCCTTTTGAAATACCGGACGACGGAACCTCAACGGCGCCGATGACGGAAAGGGCAAAACCGCGATCATGTTGATGCGACACCTGGCCCATCGCAAGCCGGATGCGTGAAGATCCGAGGTCAAGCCCGACAAGAAGCGGCTGGCTCATAGCGATGAAAGAAGCGCGCGAATATGCGGCGCAAAAACGAGGACGGCGGTAAGAAGCGCAAAACCGGCAGCCACAAGAACCGCCGCCGCCATGAGGTCCTTCACATCGCGAACATATGCGGACAGGCGAGGCTTCAGAAGATCAACGAGTCGTTCAACCATGGTATTCAATAACTCTAGCACCAGCACGAAACCGGTCAAAAGAAGGAGCGTCAAACGCTCTGCAGTGGCGAGCGGGAGGGTGGAAACGAGGGCGATCACAAGAAAGGCGGCGGCAAGCATGACGCGAAAGGTCCGCTCATTCCGTATGGCGAGCATTATGCCGCGCCAAGCGGCGCGGAAGCTGTTCGTAAGTCCCGTAGAAAATCGTTTCATACAACGGATTCGACAATCATTTCCTGCAGACGGAACATCTTTACTTCATCCGCGGGCCGTGCGTGATCATATCCGGCAAGATGCAGCGTCCCGTGTACGATCAGACGAACGAGTTCCTCGCGGGCGGAAATGGATCTCCTTGCCGCCTCCCGCTTTGCCACCGCCGCGCAAATGACAATATCACCGACTTCTTCTTCCTCTCCCTTTGCTGCGACCGCGGGAAACTGTTCGCGCGTCCGATCGGCGGCATGAAACGACAGAACATCGGTCGGACAGTTTTTGCCTCGATACGCGCGGTTCAGCTCTTTCATGCGATGTTCCGACAAAAAACGGAGTCCGACGCTCTGCGTTCGCGAGCCTCCGAAACCGGGAATGCGTCTGCATGCCTTGGCAATGCGCGGGAGGAGCGATGCCGGAAACACGGACGGCGATGAACCCATGAGTTGATACTGCAACATGTCAAACGCCGGGCGGAGGAAGCGCCGTCCCCTGTTCGGCGGCGTTTTCCGGTTCGGGCATATTCCCTTCCGGCACCACCGGGGGGAGCGCGGATTCCGGCGTGGCTTCCGGGGCGGATGGCGCAGATGGAAGCACGGGTTCAGGGGCGAGCTGAAGGGAATTCTTCATCATTTCGTAGGTCGTGCGAAAATTCACGAATGTCTGACCGTTCAAATCATAGGTGAATACCAGGACCGCGCTCTTCCAGGAAAAATACGTGACGAGCGGATTTTTTCCGACAAGTCCGGGAATGCCTGACTTCGTTTCGATCATGACCGTATCGGAAGACAAAACGCCGGGATTCCGTGTAAGATACCAGTCAAGAATACTCTGATTCTCCGGATTCGGCTCCACGGCAATCATAAAGAATTCCCCATGTCCTGTGCGGATGCGCGCGCGAAGACCTTCGGCATCTATTTCGGTTTGCCATGATGTGGGCACCAAAACCGTCCACCCGACCGGACTCTTGAATTCTTTCACAAGCCCGGACTCGAGCAATTTCACGCCCTGTTTCCCCGCGGGATTATACAGATGGAAGACCTCATTCCCGTCGAGGAACGTATCTTTGTCGGCGTCCGGATCCGTGGGACTCGTCCCGTAGAGCGGCTCTTCGAGATCCGTGAGCCCGTCGGAATCGGAATCCAGGCCTGCTGGCGGAAGTTTTGGCTGCTCCGGCGGAGGAGGCGGTAAGGCGGGCGTGTCCGCGGATGCTTCGTTCGATGTCGGCGATTCGCCGCCTGCATTCAAGGAAATAATGCGGTATAAATACGTCCGCTCCGCCTCGACCGAACGATCTTGGAATGCGTTCGAATTTGGCGGAAGGCTTGTCACGGCGACATAGGCCGTTGTGGGTTCCCGACGTTCAACGCGGAAGCCCGCTTCATTATCGGAAGTATCGGTCCAGTTTAATTGAACAAGGTTGGGATTCGTTGCCGTTGCGCTTAGATTCGTGGGAGCCGCAGGTGGCGGTGGCGGTGCCGGCGGTCTTGGAGGTTCGGGCGAAGGTTCCTGCGCGGGAGCTGACAGCTGCGGAAAAAGAAGTTGTCTATTGAAATACACAAAACCGCCACCCACGCCACCCAGGAGAAGGAGGAGAACAATGATTCCCGCAACCATTCCCGTATGCCGTTTTCCGCCCTGTGCCGGTATGGAAGCTGCCGCCGGAACATTCCGCTCCTCGGGCGATACGAGTTTCGCCTTTAGAGCCGCTCCGTAAAACTTGTCGGGAATGGTGTGGATCACAGCCTCACCGCCGGCCACAGATTCCTGTCCGGCCGGCATGGGTGAGGCTTCCGCGAATGTATCCTTGGTAGGCATGATAGAGACCGCCAGACAATGAACTCCCTGCCGGCGGTAAGCGAGAGAGCCAGTATAACAGACTAAACTTCTGGCAACCGTCCGGGTCCATTTGGATTATAGCCGTTCCGCACCTCTTCACCATCACTGAACCCGTCGCCGTCCGTATCGGCATTATTCGGATCGGTTCGCCATACATTCACTTCATCTCCGTCCGTAAGACCATCCCCGTCCGTGTCTGCGATTAAAGGATTTGTCCCGAGCGATACCTCGGTACCGTCCACGAGCCCGTCCCCGTCCGTGTCTGCCACATTCGAATCCGTTCCAAGGTTGGCTTCCTGATTGTCCGAAAGTCCGTCCCCGTCCGTGTCCGCCTGCTGAAGGGGGGTTGGAGCCGGAATATTCGGCGGAGGTGTTGGCGGCACGGCTGGCGGAGCCTCTTCAATATCCGGAGCTGCTTCCTCGAGAATCGGTGGCGTTGGCACGGGCGCCACGGGCGGTGCGCTTGGCGTCGTCGGTGCAGATGGCGCCGTTGCGGGAAGCGGCGTGACAGATGATTCGGGCGCCGTCGCAATAAACCTCTGATAAAAGAATAGTCCGCCAATACCGAGAACGAGCAGTACGGCGATAACGACAAGCAGCATGACGAGCACGCGGAAGCCCTTCCCTCTTCGCGGCGCCGCCGATATGGCTTCGGGCATGCGGCTGCCTGACGTTGCCGTTTCATCCTTATCGATGTCGGAAAAAATATCCTCCGGTTCCTGCCTGCCGGGCGTCATAATACCGCCTTGCCGCATGGGAGGCTTCGGGGGCGGTGAAGACGGAGGCACAGATCCGCCGAGTGGCGCAGAAGGCATAGGACCGGCACCGGAAGGCGCGGGAGCTGTTGGCAGATTCGGGGGGGCTTGATCGAACATATCTGGAAGGTGGTAGTTGGTGGTTAGTGGAGTTAGTGGTTACTGGTTACGGGTTTCGAGTTACGGGGCGCATGGCCCAAGGCTCATGACCTACGAACCTACGGTCTTACGGACCTACAGACCCGGGTCAAAGGACAAAAGGAACGGATTACTGGTTACGGGGTTCGGGGAGAATTATGCCCCCCCTACGCAACTACGTACTCTTCCCCCATACGCTACCCTACTTTCTCCTCACCACTCCCGACTCCCTGCCCTACAACGCCCCCGGTCCATTTGGATTATACCCGTTCCGCACCTCTTCGCCATCACTGAACCCGTCGCCGTCCGTATCTGCGATAAGCGGATTGGTTTTCCATTGATGAATTTCTTCCCCATCCGTAAGTCCGTCCCCGTCCGTATCGAATTTTCTGGGATCCGTTGAATACTGCGCGGCCTCTTCCCCATCCGTAAGTCCGTCCCCGTCCGTATCGGGATTGTTCGGATCGGTTCCGAGCTGGAGCTCCTGATCATTCGTGAGTCCGTCCCCGTCCGCATCTCCGCTGCCGGATGTCGACTCGGAAGGCGCGGGGGTCGGCGCGCTCGGCACAATGAGCGCGGAAGGCTCTTCTGCGCCGGATACCGATGCTTCCGTAACGCCAAGAATGTCTGCCATGGTCACGGGCGGCTCCTCTCCTTCGAATCCGCGCGATCCGCCGGGATACACCACGATTCCTCGCAATTCTTCGAGATCCGGAATTTCTTTTTCGGGAACCGCGGACGGCGCGGGACCGCCGATGCCTGTGACGGTCTCGGTCCGAAGCGCGCCGGCAACCGTTGGCGGGATGAGATCATTCTCCACGCTTACGGAAACCTGACCGGATCCGGACAAAGCGCGTGACCGAATCCACCACGCCAACCCGGCAATGCCCGCGATGATGACAAGCGCGGAAACAATGATGAGGATAAATTTGGCGCGCGTCATATTAGCGGAAAAGGTCGGAATTCGAGCTTACGCAGTTCATGGGTCCGCCGCAGAAGGCATTCACAGATGCCGCTCCTGAAGACCCTTTCACCGTTCCCGTACATGCGGGATCTGATCCCTTCGGATTCGTGCAGAATCGAACACACCGCGTATTCGGATTAACTGTTTTGGTGCACGTCTTGGTATTCGCTCCATAATATTTCACGCAAATATCCTGATCCCCTGCCGTGCAAGCCGGATCGTCAGGATTGCTTGAATACTTCCCTCCTCCGTCATTGCACAAGTATTTCTGTGATCCGTCGACTATCGGTGGCCAATTGGATGTTTGCCCGCTTGAATCTTGCCCGGAAAAATAGGAACAGGTGTGATACCAGCACACGCCGCTTCCCGCCCCCTGTTGTCCAACGGATTCATATGTATACATATCAGAAAAGTACCGATACGCCGCTTGCGTCGCGCCCGATCCCCCGCCCTTCCACTCCTTTACGGTTTTGGACGTGGTATCGATGGAGAACGGCACCCATGACTGATTCACCCCTCCTGCCATGGTCATATAAAAAGCCTTGTACTGTTTTGGCAGCCATCCCGCATCCGTGGGATATGCCACGGCGCCCTGAATGCCGCCCCCGACCCCGCCCGTTGCCAGCGTTTTGCTGTCGCCTGTGGTGGCATAATCGTTCGGACACAAAACATTTCCTCCCCATTCCGGGGGCCAGCTCATGAGCGGTTTCTTATTCATGTCGCGGTATTTCCAAATGCCATTCAATCCATATTGATCATACAGACGCACCTCCGCTTTGTGATCATACAGCCAGTCTATGATGCGCTGGGGGCCATAGGCGCCGCCGGCAATCATATTGAACTGCGAAATAATGACATCATAGACCCCGCCCTTGCCGCTAATGAAGACGCTCTGCGGCGGCACAATAAAGTTGCGGCAGTCGGATTCTTGCGACCCCGGTTTTTCCGGGTGGAAGCAGAAGAGATATGCGCCCTCCTTGCCCTCTAAAACATTCAGTGCTCCCTGGCGATCCTTTTCCGACTCGCCGCCATCGCTCGGCCCGAGGCATACCACCTCTTCATCGGTTTTCAGTTTGGTTTTCGCGAAATCCGAACCGTTAATATTGTATTTCCCCGGATTCTCGCAATCCCATGTGCTCGAACAGCCGAGCTCGGTTTTTTTCACAATGGATTGATTGCTCTTTTTGCGGATAATGCATGTGCGAGCCGCCGTCGCCCGGATTTTATTCGTGCACGATGCCATGCCGGAAATAACGAAATCAAAACGTTCATCATTATTATTCGTGCTTTTCGCATAATCCACGCTGGAGCAAGCGTCCGTAAACGGCTTTGCTCCGTCATTATCCACATGATTAAAACAGATGTCCCCCAAACTGCCGTTTTCGCCGAACGCTTTTGGTTTGGGCGTAAGCGAACATTTGCCGTATGTCCCGGGCGTATACGTAAACGGCATGCGGACTACGAGATCGTGATATTCATTCAGGCGTCCGCCAAGAAATCCGGACTTGTCCGATGCCGCCTGATACGCCTTGATCGTTTTATCAATGCCGTTCGGGTCGCCGAGCGGGCAGGTTTTTCCATCGCACGGGTCCCACCAGAACTGCGCGATGTATTCATTCGGCCCGAGCCTGGGCAGCATATTGATTTGCGGCGCGCTAATGTCGCCCGTGCCGAAAATGTCCGCCGTAATCGCAATGCCAAGTTCATTGTTGACCACGGCGTTTTTAAAGCTTGTCATGTCGCTCGTGAACGGACCCACTTTGACCGGTAAATATCCGCCGCGCTTGGATTCGTCGAACGTTACCGTATGGGGATTGTCTTCATAGGAATCCACCACAATACGGTACTGGTCGCACCCGGTATGCGTATCGAGATTCTGGAAACTGAATATGCCGTTTGTGTCGCTTTCGGTTACCGCTACCTGCAGGCCGCGGTAAAAAAGCGTTACCCGCGCAAACGGAACCGGCTGCTGAAAAAGCGTGTCCTGCAGTTTGCCGCCGATTTGGCCGACCCCGGGCGTATCCCCGCAGTACGCGCAGCCGCTGTACCCGCAGGACTGACTGCAGGTAATAATGTCATTGCTGAAGGACACCTTGGCGCCGATGCAGAGCTGCGAAGCATTCACCGGAACAACGGGAACGGTATTCGGAGGAAGGCTTAGCGTGTATAAAATATCGTCTTCGGTGACATTCGGTTGCGGTCCTCCGGACGGTTTCTGCAAGGGCAAATTCTGCGTCCCGGATTTTAGAACTGCCACATTGGTTTCCATGTGGAATATCGGTATGAAATTTCCGGGCGTGCCCGGCGGGGCGGGGATGGGATTCTTCTTGATGATATAGCATCCGCCGCCGGGAACCGCGTTTGGAACGCTCGTGGCTGTCACCTTTGTATGCTGTTTGGCATAGTCGAAGCCTAGTCCTTTGCATGTAAGGTTTGGGTCGGCCACCGGAACGCTTGTATTTCCGGCCGTATCGCATTGCTCGGCCGTATTCGGCTGTTTAATGCCGTCCCCGCAATACCCGCCCTGCGTAAGCGCGATTTTGCAGCTTGTGGTGCAGCTCGTACATGTGGCGCCGTATTCCGCCGTGGTGCAGGGCTTGCCGTTTGACCCGCCGATAAACGGCGAACCCTGGTCGCATTCCTCAACGCCTTTAAAGACGGCGCCGTCGCCGCACACATTGAGCGTGCAGGCATTGGTACAGGCGTCATTATTATCCGTATTGCCGTCATCGCACTGCTCGCTCGCTTGTTTTACACCGTCTCCGCAATAATCCTCCGGATGGCAATCCGACCATTGGCCGAATGTGCAGGCATTGGACGACCCCGGATTCCCGCAGGCGCGCGTATGTACCATTTGGTACGTACCCACGCACGTTCCCGCTCCGCAAACCGTATCGTTCCCGCAACGATGTCCTTGCGTAAGGAAGCAGGTGTCACCCGGGCAGTCCGCATCCGTAAGACAGGGGGTAAAGCCGGTACTCGCGCTTCCCGCCTTGCATCTCCCCCCCGGCCCTGCGCAAACACTCGTGGTCCCGCATGCAACCGGCCCGTTTGTGATAAAGATATTGCCCCAATTCGGATCCTGAGACGACGCAACAAGATCGGGTCCGCACTTCCCGGCTGTTCCGCAATCCGCGTCGGTATCGCATGGCGTATCGAGTTTCGCGGCATCGCCTTTTGTGCACAAAGCCTTGGGCGTTGAAAGAGAGTTGCCGTCGCACTGTTCCGGAGCCGTAGTGGTAAGGTCGCCGCAATACGGCGCCGGACCATTGCAGGTAAGGTTGCAGGAGTTTTGCGGATTGCAGCCGCTCCCGCAATAGGCCCCGTTTTGAAGGCCGGCATCGCAGGACTCGCCCAGGCCGAGCTTGCCGTCCCCGCAATACGAACCAAAGCCGGTGCATGTTTCATTGCAATGCCCGTAGGTGCCGTTCTGCAGGCCGTCATCGCATACTTCGCGGTCGCACGTGGCGCCTCCGGCGCAATCCTTGGATGTCACGCACTGCTGTGTCGGATTATTCGAGCACACGCCGTCCACCTTGCCGTTGCCGCATTGTTTGAGCGCGAAACATCCCGGCTGGCTCACATCATCAACGTATTGGCGGCATCCCAAACAAGTCTGCGATTTTTGACCCGGGGTATTGCCAAGCGTGGTGCATGCCTGCCACCGCTGGGCCGTGGGTCCGGTAATTTCGCAGATTTCCGAAAGTTCGCAGGTGAATCCGGCGCATTGGCTCGAGGAGGTGCACGGCTGATTGTCATTGGGACCGCCGAGGCATTTGCTATTTTTTGGATCAGAATCAATCACCCCGTCGCCGCAGGTGCCCGAGCTTCCATAGGTCTGATTCTTGCAGACATTGCTATAGCGATACGATCCTCCCACGGGCTGGCAGGCTCCGAAAATAATGGGAACCACGTCCTGGCATACTCCTCCGCCGCATTGGGCATTGGATGTGCAGGCCTCGCCGTTCTTGGTTCCGCCGCTGCATCGCTGGCAAATACCGAGCGGACAAACGCGGCAATCCGCATCTGCCTGGCAGAAATTCCCTGATGCTTCCGGATTGGCGCACTGCTTCACCTGTTCGAACAGCGGCGGATTCCACCAGTTTTTGGTGACGTCGGCCGCATTCGGCGGAGGCACCTCGAAATCGCTTGCAAGTTCGAAACGTTCTCCCACGGCGAGCGTCCGATACTGGTAGAAATGGCTGCCTTGTTCGTCGGCAGGACAGCGGAATTGCAGGGAGTCCGCATTCCAGCAAGTGTCCGGTGCGAATCCGTCAACGGATGCGCAGGTTTCGCCGCTGCGAGGACAATCATCGTTCGTTACGCATGCCGTTTTGCTTTCACTGCAGCGTCCGCACGTCACGAAACGGTTGATGGGATCGGCCGGCATGGCGGCCCCGCCCTCGGGCGTCGCGGCCTTGGAGAATGCATCCGTCCAGGACGGCCATCGGGAGGTGGATATGCCGGGAAGGAAGCTCCCCGACGAAAGCTCCGGATAGCCGCCCGTGGATTTCTTGGCGCCATTCAGCGCTTTGGTGATGGATTGAAAATCGGAAAGCCTCATGAGGTCGCGTTGAACCTTTCCTTTGAAGTTCGCGCAGCGCATGCCGTTTCCGTATTTGTCGCACTCCCAGTCGGCCGTGCATTCCGCGACGGCGCCGCCTTCTCCCTCCACGAGACTGCCGAGCGAATCCTGGCAGGCATTCGCCACGTCGTACTGGATATTCGTATTGAATGCGATGCGCTCAAGAAGAGCATCGAAAATCTGCCGCGTTTCCGGTTCCGCGCCTTCATTGTAGGAAAGCAGGTAAATGTTCGTGAACATCTCGGTAGACTTTCCATTGGCGTCGGGCCCTTCCGTATTCACCCCGGCGATATACACCGTGCGCCCGTCTCGGATGGCCTGGTAACCGTCCACGGTGAGCTGCTGCGGATTGCCCTTAAATCCTTTGGAGCGATACCACTCGAGCGGCGAAAGATGCAGGGGGTTCGCGACCACGCGCAATCCGATCGCATCCTTTTTGAGAGCCTCGAGCTGGAATGTAAACAGGTACTGACGGAGAATTCCCTGTGCGGCATCGGCGGGATTGGGCGGAACGGCGTTCATCACAAGCGCCGGCAAATCTTCCTTCGGGCCGGTCACGCCCGCATCGCGGCAATACGTCAAAGCGAAATTGTAGAACGGCCCCTGCTCAAAAATCGTGTTCTTCAAATGAAGGGAACCTTCCTGATCGCGGAAGGGTGCCGTGGCAATGGACGGCCATGGATTCTCGCAGATATTCATGGTCAACGGCGCCGTCCCCTGAACCACGAGGTCGGTGGTGGCAGGCACGTTCACCGTGTCATTCGTCACGCGGACGCGGGCGCTTAAATATCCCGAACCGCTCACATTCCGGGAGACGACGTTTCCGGTGGTGGCGGCATTCGTGGATCCCGACGGGAATCCTTGCTCGATTGCGGCGAGATTCTTATTCGACACTACCCAATTCTGCCATGCCCAGGCGTATTCTGCGGTCGTGGAAAGCGGCACGACAACCCCGTTTACCAAGGATTCCGCGCGCGCGAGGAATGGATGCGACTCATCCGCGCGATACCAGAAATTCGGATGCGACGCGTCGAGGTCCATAACATTCACGGCATTGATGGCGCAAATGACATTCCCGGTAGTAAAGGTCCAAGACAGCGGCCCATTGTCGCTATTGTCATATTTCGCCACCACGCCCTGCGCGGTTTTAATACCCTGTTTCAAGGCAGGAACATTGTTATCCGCCAGCGGTTCCGGGGACGCCGATGCGTCGCCGAGGAATCGCACGCGGTACTCCGTTTGCGGTTCGAATGCGCTGTCGAGCTTGAACGAAAACAGGGTAATATCGGCTCCGTTTGTATCCTTGCCTTTGCTGAACTCCAGCGCGCCGGTGACGGTTCCGGAACACCAGCGCTGGGCATAGGCGTTTTGTGCGCCGAAGAAATGCAGAATGCGCTGCCACACGCGGAACACGAACCCCCGGAAGCCTGTGGGCGGCGGATTGAACAGATCGGTAACGTCATTCGTCCCGCTCGGACAGGCAGGGCCCGGAACCCGCTTTGCCACGACGAAATTGTTCGCCAGACTCTGTTCGTTCATGGCTGTGTTGAATGCGCCGTTGATGAGGACATTGCGGCAGACGCCTGCGGACGCGCTGGGCGGATACGCATTCGCGAGCTTCGGACGCAGGCTGCAGCATCCGTTGTCCGTCAGTCCCGTTTCGGATGAATAGCTTGCGCTGTCCGTCGAGCATGAACGTTCATCGGTAAAGCCGCACTGCAGGCCGTACACCGCGGTGCCGGTCTTGGCCTGAAAAGAGGCGGAAATGTCCGAGGACATTTTTCCCGCCGCATCCGTTTGCCCTTTCCCCACGATCGTTGCGATCTGATACGGATCCACAAAGCCGTCGCCGCCTGAACCGGGCGGCGCCGCATCGCATTGCTCGCCCGTGCCGAGCGTACTGTCGCCGCAGAAGCTCGGCTGCGCATAGAATTTCGACGAACCTTCGAGCAAACACAGGGCGCTGCAGCCGTCGCCATTCACGGCATTAAAATCGTCGCAGTCTTTTCCGGGCTCCAGAGCATTTCCGTTTCCGCAGCAGTTCGTTTGGCCGGATGCTGTGCAGGGCGCAACCCCGGTATTCAGGCAGGTAGCCGAATTGCACCACGGAACCGGCCATATCGCACCCGTTTTTTCGCAGGATTCTCCGGGTTCGAGTTTCCCATTGCCGCAAAGCGCCACCACGGTTTTGGATGATCCTTCGTGCAGGCAGTTCGCGCTGCAGCCGTCCCCGCTTGCGCTGTTCCCGTCATCGCAATCCTCGCCATCGGCGATATCGGCGTTTCCGCAGGTGGAATTGCCCGCTTGCGCGCCGAGATTCTGGCAGGTCGGCGAACAGCCGCGATACAGTCTGGTCTGGCATGTCCCTCCGTTTGATGCGCACACAATGGCCGCAGAGGCCGTTGTGCAGTCCGTTCCGTTCGGCGTGGTGGACGTTGCCGCCGCCCCCATGCAAATGCGTCCGAAGTCGCAGTCCTCGCCAATGTCTATATTTCCGTTCCCGCATGTTCCGCCCTCACTCACGTTTGGAACGGGATTCCAAAGGCAGGTATTGCTGCAGGCATCATTCGCATTATCATTCGCGTCATCGCATTCTTCGCCGCCCTTCCCCCCCGCGGGCAGGAGCACGCAGGTCTGGCCGAAAATGGTTTTGCCGTTTTTGCAGTACGCGGCATTCGTCGTTTCCACGATCCCGTTTCCGCACTGGGCCGTGCTTCCGGCCGGACCGGATGCGCCGGTATTCCGGCAGGTATTTCCGCATCCCGCGGGAAGTTCCGCGCCGGTATCAAGCTGGCCGTTAAAGAGAAGCGACGCAACATCCGTCTTGCTCGAGGACCAGGAAAAACCCTGAAGAGCCACGAGCATCTGCCCTGTTTCGCTGCACGCATCGGCCTGCGAGAACGGATGAGCGCTGAACCCCTGCTTGGCCCCCACGGCCTTTTCGTACTTTTCCGTTGGCGCCATGTCGATGCGATCCGCTTCACAGAACGCCGCATCGCCCGGTTTCACGCGGAATGTCCACGCAAAGCCCTCCGGGCTGTTCAATCCGGTCATGGGCACCTTGTTTACCGATTGGATGCCGCCCAAAAATCCGCCCTTCAAAACCACCCGATAATATTTCCCGGGTTCGAGGAGGGGCACGAGCGGGTCTCCGGCTTTCACCGGATCTGCCACCGGATCAATTTCGATGAATCGAAGGCGAGGATCCGTTGTTCCCGGCACCGCCGTGAGTGTCACGAATTTATTGGCGATGGAAATGGTCTTTGTAAATTCGAAGCAGCTCTGATTCGCGCATTGCTTGAGCTCCACATTCCCGGCGTGGACCGAAGCCGGATCGAGCGCCACATTGAAGGTGGCCCATATGGCCGCATTCACGCAGGCTTCGTCGCAGTCCGGACCGTGATTGATGACGCGCGGCGGAATGAAATTGATAAAAAGATCCCCGCTGCCCTTTACGCCCAATGCCGTGGCGTTCACTTTTACGGGATCCTTGCCGGTTTCCAGAATCGTGGTGGCCGTCTGCACGCAGGCTCCCCGCGGGGGGCTCTGCGAAAAATCCTGATTATTCGTAATGCTGGCGCGGCCGTCCAGGCCCGTGTCCCAGCTCCAGTCATAGGCTTCGCAGGCAAGGACCACGCAAGCATCCTCTTTGGCAATCGGTACGGCGCCGTACGGAATCTTGATGCCTTCATCGCTCGCATGATACGGATCCGGCGCCACTTCCACGGAGCCGATGGCGCATTCCGCGGAATCCGCGCGCGTCGTGAACCGGAAACAGTACGCGTATCCGTTTCCGCATTTCGCGGCATCTTCGATCATGGTTCCCCCCTCCGGACCGAAACCTTTTACCTCCGTCTTGACTTTAACCTCATAGGTCGTGGCCGTTTTCAGGTTTCCCTGCACGAGAATACGCACATAATCCTGTTCGGAATTCGCGGAAAGAAGCTGGGGGAATCCCGATGCCAGCGGCACGGGCGTTTGCTCGGTGCAGGGATTCTGACCGCCTCCTGTGCATTCAAAAATGTCGAAATTTTTCGCCGGGGGCGTAACCGTTGTCGGTTCGAGCTTCTGTGTGAACCGCATGGTAATGGCGGCATTCACGCATGCCTGATCCCCGCCCGGACGATTGCTCCACGGAGCCGGCGAGGGAATTTCCCCGGCTTTACACTCCTCCACCACGCGCGGCGCGCGGGGAATAAGTCCCGTGGAGCTCCGCCAGGCGAACATGGCCGTCCCGGCTCCGGCAACGCACTGGCCGGCAATTCGGCAGGTTCCGTCTCCACAGCACTCCTCCGACGGCGCGCATACATTGGCCGCCTCATTGCAGTTCCTTACCTCGATATTGTATCCGTTCGAGGCCACATTGTTTGCGCTTGGCGTCACGGTCACCGGACCTGTAAGCGCCCCGATCGGAATGGCGGAGGAAATCTCGGTATTTGCCCAGGAACCCACTGTGCCGTTCACGTTCTGGTGGAAGGTGACGGCGCCGGGGCCGGCCGTGAAGTTCTCTCCGTATACAAGCAGGCTGGTTCCCACCGGACCCACGCGGGGATCCACGCGGCAAATGCCTGCGCCGAGAGGATTGGTGTTCACGTCGAAGGTGAGCGCATTCGACGGCGGCGCTCCCGCGGCACCCGGTATCACCTGAACGGTATAGGATCCGGGGAGAATCGGCCCCGTGCTACCCTGGGTAAAATTCTTCGGGACTTTCACGGTAATGCTGGTATTGCCCCAGAACGCTTCCGAGCAGGCGGGAGGGAAACTCGTGTCCGCAAGCGCAATATTGCCGCTCGCCAAATCCTTAAAGAGCACCTGGCCAATGCTAAAGCCGAAATTTTTTCCCGTGAGCGTAACATACGTCCCCACCGGACCGCTGGACGGATCGAGCGTAAAGAGTTCGGGAGGCCCCCCGGTATAGGCGCCCAGCACGCCCACGTCCACCGGATTCGATGTTTCCGTTCCCACGGATACGGTCACCGCATATTTTCCGACATTGATGCTGGGAATGAGCGCCTCGATGCGTTCATTCGTCCAACTGGAACTGGAAAGCACGCTGGGGCCGAAAGTTATCCCTGCCGCGGTCGTTCCGAACCCCGTGCCATACAGCCGGAAAAGACTGCCTGGCTGCCCTTCCCCGGGAACCGCGGCGCAGATGCCCGGACGAACCGTGCTGTTCACGAGAAAATCATTAATGAACGGATTCGGCGGCGCATTCGTGCTGTCCGAAAGGCCGCTCGCGTTATTCGTGAGCCTAAGCGGCCCGTTTTCCGCGCCGACGGGAACTTCTATCACTACCTGCGTCGGCGACCAAGTATTCACGCCGGCCGCAACGCAGGACTGTGGCGGAACCGCATCGACAGGATTCGCTTGTCCGAGAAAGGTTACCTTGCCGTTCGTCCCGAAATTCACGCCTTTCAGCGTGACATAGTTGCCGACAGCGCCGTCATTCGGCGTGACGCTCGTGATAATCGGCTGTTCCACGCATACGCCGTTCTGACAGACGCCGCTTGCGCAATTCGTGTTCGTGGTACATGCGCCGCCCGCGCATGCGCCGCAATATGCCTGAACATCGTTCGGATCGCCGCCGCAGTCAATACCCTGCTCCCCGCCGTTCTGGACGCCGTCGAAACAATGCGCCGGCCGGAGAACCACGGTTACCGGCTGGCTGGTGGCGTTTCCGGAATCCACGTCATACGCGGTCGCGAGGAGGGTTCGTTGGGAACCAGGTGCAAGCCCCGCGGTATCCCATTGCACATGCGCATCATACTGACCCGGGCTCTGTCCCGGCGGGGCATCATCCCCGATCCAGCTTCCTTCGTCATAAAAAGACACATAGCCGATGGCGACATCGTCCGAGGCGAACGCGTTCACATCTACCAACGCATCGGCCGACACAGGTTGCCCGTCAATGGGCCAGGTAAGGGACACGGTCGGCGGCGTTACGTCCACCGTGCTCCCTGTGGTGAATGTTGCCTCGCATGACGGCGCAAAGCCGCCGCAGGTAAGCGTCTGTCCCGTTGCCGCCTGAAGATTCGGACTCACGTTCACGCGGTATTCCGAATCGTCGTCAAAACAGAAAAGATTATTGTTCGGCGGCGGACAGGGCGACGTGCTCGTAAACCGGATAGTCGCATTCGTAACCTCGATGGTTCCCGGAACAGTTGCGCCGTCCGACATGCGCGTCACCGTGACCATGCCGGGAGACGACGCGCTCTGCTCATCCACCGGCTTATTCAGGACGATTTTAATGATGACTTTTTTCGTGTCCACCTTCCCCTGCGGCGTAATAGAGATAAGACGGAATGCCGAAGCTCCTCCGGCGCCGCCGAATCCTCCGCCCGGACCTCCGCCGCCGCCCACGGTAACGCCTCCGCCGCCGCCCGTGGCCTCCAATAATTTATCAATGACATATCGCGCAATAGCCCAGCTCGCCAAAATGATGATAAGCCCGATGACGGCATTCCGTATCCATGCAATCGCTTTCGCCGTTTTTTCCGGACTGCCGCCGCTCGTCATGTACAAAAATCCCGCATACACGATGATAACGACCATCACCATGGCCAAAAGCCCGAGCGCCACATTAATAATGCGCGCGGCAATGACGCGCGGATCGGTGTCTGGCAATTTCACGGTCTGACCAACTTCCGCAAGCCCTGCCCCCACCTGCGCCTGCACCGGCGGAACCATGGATGTCGAAACGCTCCCCGCCACGGCGGCGGCGACAATGAGTGTCGCGAACAGAAGGCGTTTCATCATACGAATCGCTCGAGCAGGGATCGCGCGCCGTTTCCAGCCGTTGCCTCCGTAAAGCTCTGAAGGACGAAACGGACAATGGCCCAGCTCGTAAGAATGAGGATGAATCCGATAATGGCATTGAAAATGGTCGCGCGCGCCCGTTTCATTTTTTCATCATTTCCGAAGGAAAGCATGTATTGAAATCCTCCCCAGACAATAAGGATGAGCAGAAGCACGCCCACAAATTCAAGGGAAAGGTTGATAAGCCGGACGGCGATGACGCGCGGATCCTCCTCGCCGAGCTTCAAGACGGATCCGATTTCGAGGAGGCCGAGGTCCACATCCGGCACCTGAAATTGCGCCGGAGTATTTTGCGCGCCTGCTGGCAACGGCGCACATACCATTACTCCTCCGACAAGCGCCGTGATGACCGTATATTGCAGGCTTCGTTTCAGGCTCATACTCAAAAGGAACAGGACGAATTCGTCCGCTGGTCCTGGCAGCAATTCGGTCCTCCCGGGCCAAGAGGGCACCCAGGGCTTGAAACGGGGTTAAAGCAGTTCTGATACATGTTCCGTATGCCGGACAGGAGGAATGGATCGTATTCCGTGCTCGTGGCATACATGCGGTGCAGAATGCGGCCCTCGGATTTCACGGGGATCATGGAAGGATCCGTAACGGGCTCATTCAGGTCCGTAAGCAGCGTATTTCCCGTGGACCACCAGAACGTATCTTTCCATTCCGGAGGTTCTTTGGTTTGGATAAAGGCGTTGCCGGTATTAAAGCTTGAGCTTTGCAGAATAGAATCGAAACGGACCGCGACGGGTTCGAAGGGGTCGATATTCGACTGCCCTGGATCACTCGGATCGGAAGGCGGCATGGTGAATTCGATAGCCGGAGGCGTCAGATTAATGTCATTCGACGTACCAAAGCCCCATGAATAATCGTCCGCGCCCTGACCGCCAGCCGTCCCGTCGCCGTTTCCATCGAGCGAATTTGAGGCCACGTCCACCACCCCGTCGAATCCCTGCGAGGTGAATTGCGCGGCCGGACCGGCGCCGTCCAGCGTTGCCGCGCGGGCAATGGCATCGATGGTCGCGCCGCCGGGGAGGCAAAAGACATCTTCCCCGCAGGAATTCTTCCCGCAGAGTTCTGCCGGAATAAATTCAACAGTCCGATATTGGTTGGAAATACGGTATTCGCCGTCCAGATTCGGTGTGGCCACGCCCCCGGCATGCACCTGGATATTCTGGAATCCCTGGGCGCCGCTCACGAAACCAGACGCGGATGTAGGGTCGATTGCCTCATTGAAATTGATCTGAATGAGCACATTCCGCGCATACTGATTTCCGGGACGCGGAATAGCCGATACCACTTTCGGTGGCGTCAAATCCACAAAGGTTCCTGTCTCGAAATTCCAGATGTATCCGTTCGCAAAAGCTCCTCCGAATGCTAGCGTACCGTCCTCGAGCAAGACGCCGTCCAGTCCGCCTTTCAGCTCCACGGTATATCCTACATTCACGTTTGGACTGCCGAGCAATTCCACGGGGCGAAATACGAATGTCCGCCTATCCTCCGTAAAACGCACGCGGACCTTTCCCGATGTCAGCGTCCCCGCGATACCCGCATCCGTCCGATAGATTTTTACCGCTGTGTCATTCACGCCCTCCGTAACCGTATCGTCCGACAAATCCGCCGGCGTACCATTGTCATTGTAATCCTGTATCAAAGAGTTGATCTTGATAGGTTGTTTAAAAGTCACGATTATGGCGGTATTCCTGGCAATGCCCGTGGCATCGCGCGGCGGGTAGTGGGATTCAAGAATGCCGCCGCCCAGCGAACCGGCGCTCGACGCAAACCCTCCCGGAATTCCTCCGCCGCCCACGATACCCCCGCCGGTAATGGCGCCTTCGAATAATCCGAGGACAAAACGCGTAATGGCGAACGCGGACGCGATAATCACGAGGCCGATGATGGCATTGCGTATGTAGAGTTTTGCCTTTTCAACCTGCTCAGGATTGCCGCCCGCCGTCATCCACAAAAACCCGGCATACAAAAGAAGGACAAGAAGGATGACGCCGAGAAATCCGAGAAAAATGTTGATAAGGCGTCCGATAATCTGCACCAAATCCGTGGTGCCGCCCACGCCCGCCGCTTGTGCTGTCTGCTGTACCTGCTGCTGCGCTTCCGTAATCTGCGCAAAAGCAGACGGCGCTGCCAGCACCGCGAATGCCACGAAAAAAACGGCGACAACCGACGGCAGAAGACGTCGGAGCATGGCGTGGCGGAAAGATCGTGCGTTCCGAAGCATGGGACGGAAGCAACGGGATTATCGGGCCCGTTTACCCGGGAGCGAGCAGTTTTTGCACGACGGCGCGCACCTCGGCTCCTTCGGCGCGTCCAGCAACCGCCTTCACGGCCGCCCCCATCGCTTTTCCGAAATCCGCCGGGCCGGTTGCGCCGGTCGCTTCGACAGCCTCCTTCACCAGACGCTCCAGCTCGTCGGGAGAACACGAGGACGGCAGGTATCCCTCGATGAGGGCGAGTTCGGCTTTTTGTCGTTCAATCAAATCCTCGCGGCGCGCGTTCTCAAAATCCTGCAGGGCATCCGCAAATTGTTTCTTCATGGTCTTTAAAACGGCCTGCGCTTCTTCGTCCGTAAGCGGGCGGCCGACATCGATCTGCTTATTCTTCATTGCCGAACGAACGAGCCGAAGCGTCGACAGCTTCAGCTCGTTCCGTTCTTTCATCGCTGATGTCAGATCAGCGTCGATCTGTTCGACAATGCTCATGGGATTATCGGCGGAATGGTTTTCGCTTGGGTTCTTCCTTCAACTTTCCTGTTTTCAGAAGATACTCCTGTTGTTCCATTTTGCGGTTGCGGCGAAGCGCAAGGGCGCGTTTCTTCGTCCGGTTCAATCTCGGTTCGAAAAATCGGACCTTCTTTGATTGAATCCCGCGTCCGCTTTGCTGATATCTCCGCTGGAATCTCCGCATGAGGGAATCGAAACTTTCCCCCTTCTTCCTTTTTACTTCTACGGACATGAAGATTCACTCTCCTTTCTGTTGTGATGATGTAAGCGAGCTCAGGGTCCGAAACCCCTAGCGGGACGGCCCAATGCTCGCACTCGAGGATACCGTCTCCGAATTCTTCCGTCAAACGGCGGATGTGGTATCGAAAAACGGGTTGGCGGATCCGGATGACCGCGGTCGGGTGGAAAAAATTACAAACGGATTACGGGGGAGATTCTCGCTGGAAATTTTTGGCAATGAGCAATTGGGAATAGGTACTGAGACCGTTCAAGAGTTCCAAAGTTTTAGGGTTCTAAGGTTGGGAAAGAGTTTCATGTCTTTAATAAACAGCACATGACCCTACGGACCTACGATCGTATGGATCCAAGGGCAAAGGGTTCGGGAAGAATTATGCTCCCCCTACGTAACGACGTCCTACGCAACGACGTACTCTTCCCCCCTACGCAACCACGCAACGACGTCCTACGCAACTTCCCCTATCCCTCACGACCCATGCTCTACGCCCTTCTTCAGTTTTTTTAGCAACTCCTGAACCACTTTCTTCTCGTCCACGGTTTCCTGGGTTCCCGCATCCATGTCGCGAATAATCGCCGTGCCGTCCAGCACTTCTTTCTGGCCGATGATCACGGCCCATGTTGCGCCGCGTTTATTGGCAAGCTCCATTTGCGCCTTAATCGCGTCTTTGCTCAATGCCTCGGCAGCACGAATACCGCTCTTCCGTAACTCCTCAAAAATCGCAAAAGCCTTTTTGCGGCCCTGGTCGCCGAGCTGGGCAACGAAAACATCGCGGTGATCCGCCGCATTGCCGAGCTCGGGATCCAAGTCGCGCATGCGGGCAACCACACGCTCCACGCCGATCGAAAAACCGCAGGCGGGCGTTGGCTTGCCTCCAAGCGTTTCCACGAGTCCGTCATAGCGCCCTCCCCCTCCGAGCGCGAGTTTGGCGATTTCGGGATCATCGTGGACCGGCAAAAGCTCGAAGACGGTTTTCGTATAATAATCCAGTCCGCGAACAAGATACGGATCCAGCTGATACGGAACGCCCATTTCATCGAGATACTCCAAAACCTGCATGAAATGCGCTTTGGATTCTTCATCAAGCCAATCTACGATCTGCGGCGCTTCTGCTTTGAGTTCTTCAATAGAAGGATCCTTCGAATCGAGAATGCGGAGCGGATTCTTTGTCAGACGCTTTTTATCGTCCTCCGAAAGCTTGTGCCGCTTGGTCCGAAAATACGCGACGAGCGCATTCTTGTAATTTGCCCGACTCTCCGGCGTTCCAATGGAGTTAATATGCACCGACGCGTCGATTCCCATTTGCTTGAGCGTATTCCACGCGATAAACGCCTGCTGGGCATCTAAGACGGCGGCATCGTCTCCGATGCACTCGCAACCGAATTGTGTGTGCTGCCGGTAGCGTCCGGATTGCGGCCGATCGTGGCGGAACATAGGCATCCAATACCAAAGTTTTACGGGCTGTGGCCTGTTCAGCATGCCATGATGGATATACGCGCGCGCAACCGGCGCCGTTCCCTCCGGACGGAGCGTAATTTTATCCCCGCCCGCGGTTTCAAAGGAATACATTTCCTTTTCGACGATATCCGTGATTTTGCCGACGCCGCGCACAAACAGAGCCGTTTCTTCAAGAACGGGTGTTTCAATACGTTCGTATCCGTAATCCTCCGCCGTCCGTTTCGCGGCATCGAACAGCTTATCGTGGTACGGCCAATCCGGGTTCAGCACATCGCGCATTCCGCGAACAATAGGAAGAGGAGCGGCCGCCCGCTTTGGAGCGCCTTCTTTCTTGGGAAGAGGTTTTTTAGCTGTCGGCATAGTCGCAAGAGCCTATAAGGAATAAAGAGGGCGGTCAAACAGCTTCCATCGGTCAAATGGCCATCCGCGAAGCCAAACTCGCCCGACGATATCCGATTCTTTAATGGCTCCGAAAAACCGCGAGTCCAGACTCGATGCGCGATTGTCCCCCATAACGAAATACTCGCCGGCCTTCAGCGTGACCGTGCGCTTGATAGGAGAGATTTTGTAATCCGTGCCCAAATAACCGCTCTCGTCAATCACGACGCCGTTCGGATGACGATCATTGTAGATTTTCGTTTGCGTTTCATCTACTTCCACAGTTTCCCCGGGAAGTCCGATGACGCGCTTAATGAAAAATTGTTTCGGATCGGATGGGTAACGAAATACCACGATATCGCCGCGTTCGGGCGTATGGAATCGGTATGAAAGTTCGTCGATGATAAGATATTCATGATCAAAAAAGCTCGGTTCCATGGAAGCGCCCTTCACATAAAACGGCTGGATAAGAAAATAGCGAACGGGGATGATAATCGCGAGCGAAACAGCTGCTACTTGTATCAATTCAAAAATAAATGCCAGCGCGGCGCCGCCTTTGGTATTGGACGGGTCCGAATTGCCGGCTTCTGTGAGTTCAGGTCGTGATCGTTTTCGCAGGGAAAAAGCCATGAAGCGTCAATGTGGCTGTCACTATAACGCAAAAAGCCGGACTTGTCGAGCGGATGAGCATGAATCAGGAGGGTTGAACGTGGGTGGGTAGGACGCAGGCTGTAGGGCGTGGGAAAAAATTACGATCTCATGTTTGGGGGAATGGGTTACGGGGCCAAGGGCAAAGGGCAGCGGGTTACGGGGTTCGAGTTACAGTGCGCATTGCCCAAGGCTCATAACCTACGAACCTACGGTCTTACGGACCTACGAACGACAGATGCAGGGGCTAAGAAAAATTATGTCCCCCCTACGCAACCACGCAACCTTACTCTTTATTTTTCGTTCCCGGCGCAATCTCGAGTCCGCGGTGATCGAAGAACGATGTCCGCCACACGAAGTCGGTCCAAGGCTCGTATCGAAGAGACGTAATCGGGTCGATGATGTACACGCCTTCGATGGCATCGGCGGTTCCGCGATATCCGACAACGACAACCGTATGCTCATAGAGCGGCGCACGAATGAATTTCCCTTCCGGCGTTGTCCATTGCATGACACTCGGACGATTTCCGAGAACATACCATGCGATGATCGGGTGGCGTTCTCGAAGCGCAGCATCAATGGCGCGGGTATCATGAACGCGAATCAAGCTTGAACTCGCGTACATGTCCGCGACGAATTTGAGCGGCTGATCGAATACACCGTAACCGGTAGAAGGCATGCGCCCATCCACGTCCCCGACGAATCCTCTCTGTGGATCTCCCCAACCATACCCACTCCACGCCGTTCCGGTTTTTGGCGTGGGATCCGCCGGGAGCTTTGAGAGAAGCTCGGATTCGGAAACATCGACGCCGATGCCGAGAAGCGCGGAGCGAAGGGACGCGGCTTCGCAGCTAAGCGCATGTTCCTGCCGGTGAAAGGGAACATGAAACAAAAAGGCGCGCGCATTGGGTTGCCAACCCATGGATCCAATCTGCCGCTGTAGAGCGCCGGATGCCGCAATGGCCGTTAACCGAAGCGGCGATGAAGGAAGATACGCGGCGAGCGTCAAAAGAAAGGCGACGAGGCCGCCGAGCAATTTCGGAAACTGCGGTTTACCTTTGCGTATCCGAGGATGCCTCATACGCGCATGAGCTCGCGCACTTTCATGGCATATGCCGCGTCTCCTATCCGGGAAAAAATGAACAGGACGACGATGGCGATGAAAACATCAATGGACGCCGTTGCTGCAAGGAACCACCCGTTCTGCACCCAACCGGGAAACATGAGAAAAGCGAAGCCGGCAAGAAAGGGCATGAGTGCCAGTCCACAGAGCGAGCCGCGAGCAAGCGGAGTGCGACGGAGTTCGCGCCACGCTAACATCGTCAGAGGCGGACGCTGTTCGGCTGGGTATTTCCCGCTCTGTTCTAGGGCTGCATACCCGGACCGGAGATCTGCATACCGTCGCAGCACGTTCGTAAACGGAAACAGCGCCGCTGCCAGCCCGAAGACGAATCCGCCGAAGAACGGCGACGCTGCGCGGATGAATTCGACCTGCAAAACCAAAAAGACCGCGACAACAAGAACCGGAAGAAGCACATATCCCTGTTTCCAAAGCTGTTTCGGGGTGAATCCCGACTGGCGAAGCGAAAAAAGTTCCGAGGTTGCATGCGTCACATCATCCGCGAGGGCGGCGAACAGCTGGCCCATGCCGCGCACCCAAAACTCAAGCGCATGGGCGATAGGACCCGTAACAAGCAGCACGATCGCAAGCGCGCGCATCGGATGAAATTCGTCTTTGCGCAAATCCGCATGAATGCGATGGAGAAGATACATCTCCGACACAGGCCGAAGCGCACGATCCATATCGGAAACGAAGACGCGGTCAACTTCCTCCGCGCCATGATGTTCAAGATCGATAAGGACGAACTGCTTCATCCGATGCCGGTATTCCAGAATAAGATGGGCTTCGTCGAATAAATTCATGCCGAGATCATAATGTTCCCGAAGCTCGTCTTCGGTAAACACGGGAATCTCCGTGTCATGGATAAGACGCATGAGCCACGGCTCGGTAATGCGATGCTGCGAGACATCGGCGATGCGCTCGACCGCCCGAAGAAGAGATGCGGGACAGGAACGGATCGTTCGAATGCCAATGCCATAACCGCGTTCAAAGAGCGACTGCAGTTTTTCACGCCATTCCGGATGGAGCGCGAGCACAAACTGAAGCTCCACGGGGAATCGCAGAACATCAATATACGCCGGATCAGGAGCAACGACCTCAACATGATATCGTTCCGACAACGAGGAACGCCTCGATGCACGCAAGTCGCGGAACCAGAACCCAAGCCGCGATAACACTGGCATGGACACATAATATCACGTGGCTTGAGGAAAAGGATTACGGGTTACGGGACAAAGGGCTAAGGGCACAGGACAAAGGGAACGGGTCTCGGGTTTAGGATGAACAGCGCATCCTACAAACCTACGGTCTTACGGACCTACGATCCTACAAACCTAGGGCAAGGGGCAAAAAGTTCGGGGAGAACTATGCTCCCCCTACGCAACGACGTCCTACGCAACCCTTCCCTACTCCCCACCCCACTCCCGTATCGCCTTTTCCCAACGTTCCATGGTGCCGCAGTCATACCAAGCGCCTCCGAGCGGACAGCCTCCGAGCTTCCCCTCCTCGGCAAGACGCGGAAACAGATCGCGCTCGAACATCAAGAACCGCCGGTCGCGCGGCGCATCGCGAAACACGCGCGGATGAACCACATACAAACCGGATGAGATGAGTGTGGACGGAGGAATCTCCGGCTTTTCATGGAAGCGAACAATGCGGTCGCCATCCATTTCTGCAACGCCGTATTCCGACGGATTTGGCACGCGAACGAGCGCAATGGTCACCGGGTGCGATCGTTGGCGATGAACGTCCGCGAGCGCAGAGAGATCCAGTCCTTTCAGTTCATCGCCGTTCGTAACAAAAATCGGTTCATCCGCAAAAGACATCTCATGAACCAGGTATCCCATCGTCCCCATGGGCTCCGTTTCCTCCAGCAGACGAAGCTCCGGAACTTCGTTTCTGATGCCGAGACCCCATTGTTCAAACGACGTTTTCCGCGACGCGGGATAAATCACGGAGACTGTTGTAACGCCGTGCCGCACGAACAGCCGCACGAGCCACGTTGCAATCGGCAAACCTTGTACGGGAATGAGCGGCTTGGGAATCTCAAGCGTCACGGGACGGAGCCGTGTCCCCTGCCCGCCTGCGAGAATGACGGCATGCGAAATATCGGACATCGCTCATACGCTACGAAGGATGACGTGCGGCGTCAATAAAAACATCCATCGCAATGAACGATGGATGCCTCTGGTGGGATATCCTAAACTTTGCGCGAAACTACTTTGAGCGAAAATGACTCGCTCCGCCCCGCCGCCGCTCGCTAACGCTCGCCAGCCAGCAAAAAAGT